>JADMIO011197713.1_pt1 | contig 85473 bp, 72 predicted proteins | sample 8958161 | NCBI WGS metagenome assembly JADMIO01 (sample SAMN16585339, study PRJNA669376) | soil metagenome | isolation source: Crop rotation soil | place: USA: Cullars Rotation, Alabama | collected 2011 | reverse complement strand
CGCGACTTCAAGTCACGTGAATTCCAAGCTTCGGATCCCACTGTGCTGGAAAGGGCAGCATTTTTTCCGTCAGCAACTGCGCCGCCTCGCGCAACCGTCCGCCATTATAGGCGAGAAAAGTCTGGTCGATCAGGTCGGCAGCGGAAATATCCTTGCCCACGCCCAGCGGATTCAGGCGGGGATACGCGGCAAATTTTCGTGATACACTCTTCTTGCTCATACTCATATGCGCGCAGTGTTACCAAACCCCGTATAAACGCAAATGGATTTTTGCACCCGGAAGCTTTCTTAAAAAGAAAATTGCCCCCGCCGATTCAATCAGCGAGGGCAATTCGTTAAAATAGTTCGATCCGTTGCCGTTTTACTCTGCTACCGCAAATTTCGGCATGCTCGGCTTCCGGTTCTTCGGCTGCACATTTGGCACCGCCGGACCTTCGGCTTGTTTGAAATGCACCTTGGAGCGCAACAGCAATGTTCCGAGGCAAAGATCCGCCAGCGGGAATACCACATTATAATTCTTATGCATGTAGCGGTGATGCAACAGATGATGCCCGTTCAGGCGGAAGAAGATACCGGAGCGCTCGATATTGCGCTTTTTCGGCAAATGCATGCACCAATGCATATATTCATAAGCACCGTAATAGCAGGCGCATGCCAGCACTGCGCCACACACAATGCCCCAACGGCCCAAAATCCATGACGCAATCAAAAAGGGAGTCATTCCCACCGCAATCAGCACCGGCCCGTTCCACCAGGCCATGGGGATCGTTTCCTTGTCCTCTTCGTTAATCAAATGATAAGTATGGTCCGCCTTAAAGGTTTGATGATGCACTTGGGCATGGGCCTTGAAAGCATAGTCGAATTTGCCAATCGGCCGATGCATGAAATACTTATGAAGCGCCCATTCGAAAAATGAGGCGAAAAATACGGCGACCACAAAGCTCGCGGTCATCCAAAAGAAGAAAATAGACATAGTTTAATCTGCTTAATTAAGAAGCTGCCCGGAATTTAATGATTCCACCCGGAATTCCCTAACATCCAGCTACCCAGCTTTGGGAGGAACGTTCGGTGGTTTTACAGCTCTAGTCAACCCGCAATTACGCGTTTTTACAAGAATATTTTTGAACGTCAGACAGCATCCTACATCACTTCAACCTCCTTGCCGCGTTCCGCTTGCTCTCCTTCCCTGAGCTTGGCACACTGTCGGTTGCATGCGTGAAACCATCCGCGCTTGGACGGAAAGCGTAGAAACATTTCTTCTGGATGTGATTTTCGAGCAGCGCCATGGCTACATGGCCTCGCTCGTGCGCGGCATTCTGTACTGCCTTTCCAAAATCTTTCAGGTCGCCGTCAAAACCCGCCGCTTCCTCTATAACGTCCGCATCTTGCGCGATTCCACGCTTGGCGTTCAAGTCATCGCCATCGGCAATCTCACTGTCGGCGGCACCGGCAAAACACCCGTTGTTGAAAAATTCGCCCGCGAACTTAAGGATCAAGGCCGCACCGTTGCCATCCTCTCCCGCGGTTATCGCTCCAAACCACCTCCGCTCCGCAAACGCCTGCTGGATAAACTTTTTTTCCGTCAGGATAGCACTCCACCGCGCGTCGTATCCGATGGCAAATCCTTGCTCCTCGATTCCGACACCGCTGGCGACGAACCCTACATGCTCGCCTCCAATCTCAAAGATGTCGTCGTCCTCGTGGACAAGGACCGCGTCAAGAGCGGCCGCTATGCCATCGAAAAATTTGGCTGTGACACCCTCCTGCTCGACGATGGGTTTCAGTATTGGAAATTACGCGGACGCCGACAGGACATCGTCCTCATTGACCGCCAGCAACCGTTCGGCAATGAACGCCTCCTCCCGCGCGGCACCTTGCGCGAACCGCCCTCCCACCTCGCGCGCGCCAGCACCATCTTCATCACCAAAAGCGATGGCAACACCGCGGAGTTAAGGAAGCGGATCACCGAATACAACCCCACTGCCGGCATTATCGAATGCATCCATCATCCGCTTTATTTTGAAGATGTCTTCACCGGTCAACGCTGCGGTCTGGATCTTCTGAAAGGTCGCAAGCTCGCCTCGCTCAGCGGCATCGCCCAACCGGAGAGTTTCGAACAAAGTCTCGCCAGCCTCGGTGGGACCTTGGTTTATTCCAAACGCTTTGCCGATCATCACCGTTTCACCCAGCAGGAAATCCTCAACGCCATCAATCGCAGCAAGAAACGCCAGGCGGAACTCATCATCACCACTCAAAAAGACGCCGTCCGGTTTCCCAAGATCGACCGCCGCGATCTTCCCATTTACTTTGTGCGCGTGGAAATTAAGATCCTCAATGGCGCAGATGACTTTCAAGACTGTGTCCGAAAAATTTGCTTCCGTTAATCCATGGATCAGTTGCTTTATTATATTGCCCGCGGGCTTATCTCCTTTCTCCAGTCGCTGCCCGTGACCTGGGTTGCCCGCATCGGTCGCGGTGGCGGCGCGCTGGCCTTTTGGTTGGATGCGCGTCATCGCAAGGTTACCATCAATAATCTTACCAACGCATTTGGCAGGGAAAAATCCCCTGCGGAAATCCATGCGCTCGCGAAGGAAAACTTCCGGCGTATCGGCGAAAACTTTGCCTGTGCGGCCAAGACCGCTTCCATGACCTTTGAACAACTGCAACCCCACATGGAGATCGTGGGCGACGAAAAACTCTTTGCCAAAGGTGAAACCACCGCCTCCATCAGCCGCGTCTTTGCCATCGGTCATTTTGGCAACTTCGAAATCTTTGCCCACTCCGTCCAAAAACTTCCCGGCTTTCAGGGGGCCACTACTTACCGCGCCCTTAAAAGCCCGGCGCTAAACCGTCTGCTGCTCTCCTTACGCGAACAATCCGGCTGCCTCTTCTTTGAACGGCGAATGGATGGCGCTGCCTTGCGGGCGGCCACCCGTGACACTCACCTTATTCTCGGTTTCCTCTCCGACCAGCACGCCGGCGACAGCGGCATGCGGATCCCTTTCTTCGGCCATGATTGTTCCACCACCAAGGCGCCCGCAGTCTTCGCCATGCGCTACGGTCTTCCGCTGCACACCGCCATTTGTTATCGCACCCGCCTCGGCCATTGGCGCATTGAAGTGGGCGACGAAATTCCCGTCCACGAAAACGGCCAGCCCCGCTCTTCGGAATCCATCATGCTGGATGTGAACCGCGCTTTTGAAATTGCCGTTCGCCGTGATCCCGCCAATTGGTTCTGGGTTCATAAACGATGGAAACCTGCCCGCGCCCGGGCTGTTGCCGCTCCAAAACCCAGGCTGGAAAGTCAAACCGAGCTCGTCGAAGGCGAGGATGTCGCCTAAATGAGCGGGGATCGCATGCCATCTCAGCCTGGCGCACCCTCCAATTCTTCTGAGCGCATTTTAATTCGCGGTGTAAACTGGTTGGGCGATGCCGTCATGTCCACCCCGGCGCTGCTGCGCTTGCGCGAAGCTCGTCCCCGGGCTCACATCACCCTGCTCACTCCCGAAAAGTTGAAGGGGCTTTGGCACGGCCATCCTGCCATCAATGCCGTGCAATCCTTCGCTGATGGTGAAAGCCCGTGGCGCATTGGCCGACGTTTACGCCAGGAAAAATTCGACCTCGGATTAATTTTCCCCAACTCGCCGCGCTCCGCTTTGGAACTCTGGCTCGCGGGCATCCCCCAACGAATTGGCTATTCCCGACCCTGGCGCAACTGGTTGCTCACGCGTTCCATCCCCTCTCGTGCCAACGAGGTTTCCATGCGCAAACGTTCCGTGGCGGAAATCCAGCGCCTCATTCAAAATGGCGCAACCACGCGGGCTCAATCTCCCGCCAGCAGCGCGCACCATATCCACCAATATCTCCATTTGGTTGCTGCTCTCGACGCCAACCCCGCTCCCTTGGCGCCCCGATTGGAGATTTCAGAAAAGCAGGTGGCCAGATTCGTGGCCAAATTCAATCTGGTCCCCAACCCCGCGGAACCGCCGCTCTGGTTCGGCCTCAATGCCGGTGCGGAATACGGTCCCGCTAAACGCTGGCCCGAAGACCGCTTCATCGAAGCCGCCATCCGCATCCAACAGCAAACCCGATGCCGCTGGTTGATCTTCGGCCTCAAAAAAGAGCGTGAAACTGCCATGCGCATTGCCACGCATATTTACCGTGCTACAGAAGATTTGTTCGGCGCTGATGAAGCAGACAAAAATCCGCATGTAATTAATCTGGCAGGCAGAACCAACCTTGTGGAACTCGGTGCCGCGCTCAAATTTTGCCGCGTTCTGCTCACCAACGATTCCGGTCCCATGCACGTCGCAGCCGCTTTGGGCACACCTGTCGTCGTTCCCTTTGGCAGCACCTCGCCCGAACTTACCGGCCCCGGATTGCCCGGCGATTCGCGCCATCACCTGCTCCGTGCCAATGCCCCCTGTTCCCCCTGTTTCCTGCGCGAATGCCCCGTTGATTTCCGCTGTATGAAGGACATCAGCGTGGAAGCCGTCGTCCGCGCCGTTTTACGCGACGCCCGTTAGCTTGCCTTTCTCCCGTCTCTGCGGAATACTCCCCTTGTGCAAGTCACCGTGACACAATTGACCGATCAACTGGTCGCGTCCTATGCCCGCGTGGGAGGCATCAACCATCTCGATGGCAAGAACCTGCCTTCCAAAAGCGGCATTGCGTCGATTACCGTGGAATTGTTGCGCCTGTTGTTCCCTGGCTTCTTCGACGAGAAGCTCATTCATTCCTCTGAAATCAAAGTCGAAACCGCCATCTTGATGGATTCCGTCCTGGACCATCTCGAAGATGAAATTTACAAAAGCCTGGAATATCGTCCGCCCGAGCCCGTCGCTAAAAAGGATTTACGCCCCATGGCTCATGCACTGACACTGGAACTTTTAGGCAAGCTCCCGCACATCCGCGAACTCCTGCAGACAGATACCGAAGCCGCGTACAACGGCGATCCCGCCGCCTTGAGCAAAGAGGAAATCATTGTCGCCTATCCCTTCATTGAAACCATCGCGGTGCAACGCCTCGCTCACGAATTGTATAAAAAGAATATCGCCCTCATTCCCCGCATCATGACCGAATGGGCACATGGCCGCACTGGTATTGATCTTCATCCCGGCGCACGGATCGGTTCACATTTTTTCATCGACCACGGCACCGGCACCGTCATCGGCGAAACCGCCGAAATCGGCAAGAACGTTAAGATGTATCAAGGCGTTGGCTTGGTGGCGCGTTCTCTTTCCGGCGGACAACAATTGCACGGCCAAAAGCGCCATCCCACCGTCGAAGATAACGTAACCATCTACGCCAATGCCACCATCGTTGGCGGCGAAACAGTAATCGGTTCCGGCAGCACCATCGGTGCAAACGTCTTCCTGATGCAAAGCGTCCCCTCCAACTCCCTGGTCCTCCAGGAGGAGGTCAACGTGAAGGTCATCAAAAAAGCCGACCGCGAAAAGCAAAAGATCGATTTCCAGATCTGAGCTTCTGTCAAAAAATTTGTTTTTCCCGCAAGTTAGAACCGCGTCAGTTTATCCAATTCCTTGAACCGATCATCAATCGCCCGCCGCGTAACCCGTGTGGTAAATTTCAACCCAAATCCTTCACAACAGAACGACGCCACCACGCTCCCATAAATCATCCCTTTGCGAATATTATCATCCAACGAACCTTTAGCCGTGGAAAGATAACCCATCATCCCACCGACGAATGAATCGCCTGCGCCTGTGGGATCCACCACCCGATGCAGTGGATATGCCGGCGACAGGAACAAACCACCACTCCGCGTCGAAAGAATTGCTCCGTGCTCGCCTTTCTTGATGATCACATATTTCGGCCCCAGCTTGTGAATCTTCTTCAGGGCGGTGAGCAGATTATCTTCCTTCGTCAGTTGCCGCGCTTCGCTGTCATTCAACACAAACCCATCCACGCGCTTGAGCAGCTTCAGTAGATCCGGCAGCGCGATGTTCAACCACAAATCCATTGTATCCGCGACGACAAACTTCGGACGGCGCATCTGGGTCAACACATGGCTCTGTAGCGATGGCGCAATATTCGCCAGCAATACGAATGAAGAATCCTGATACGCGACCGGTAACCGGGGATTGAACGTTTCGAACACACCCAACTCCGTCGCCAGCGTCCGGCGATTGTTCATGTTCACTTCATATTCACCGGACCAATGAAACGTCTTGCCCGGCAAGACTTGCAACCCTTCCAAGTCCACCTTATGCCGCCGGTATAGCTCGATGTACCGCTTCGGAAAATCCTGGCCTACGACCCCCACCAGTTTAACGGGCGCAAAAAAACTCGCTGCCACTGCCGCATGGCTCGCCGACCCGCCCAGCAAACGCGGATTTTCCGCCTTGGGAGTCTTAATGGAATCCAATGCCGTCGAACCAACAATCAAAACGCTCATATTAATTTAATTTCAAAATTGCAATTTGGAGCCTGAACGAAAACGCGCACCTTACGCCTTTGTGCTGCGACTGACAAGCTCCGGTTGTGCAGAATATGGCATTCACAATCTTAATCCTCCATCTTTAGATCGCATTTCGCATTAATAGCATTACCACGTTCTGGACGCTGATAAACACCGATGCTACCCTCACAAGAAGAAGAACCTGCCATGACAACACCAGCCTCCACCTTTCGTCCCGCAACGCGCAATGATCTGCCTGAGATTGTTCGCATGCTGGCCGATGACCCACTCGGCTCCCAGCGCGAACGCTTCTCCGACCCGCTGCCCGATTCCTATTACACGGCCTTCGACGCCATCTCCACCGATGCGAACAACGAACTCATTGTGGCGGAGAATGATGGCGCAGTTGTCGGCGTCCTTCAATTGACCTTCATTCCTTACCTGACCTTTCAAGGCAGTTGGCGCGCCTTGATTGAAAATGTTCGCGTCTCCGCCAAAGTTCGTGGTCAGGATATCGGCACCGCTCTGCTACATTGGGCGATTGCCCGTGCCGAAAAACGCGGCTGTAGAATGGTGCAACTCACCACCGATAAATCCCGCGTGGACGCCAAACGTTTCTATGAGAAGCTCGGCTTCCACGCCACCCACGAAGGAATGAAACTCTCTCTGTCGCAAACCAAAAGCTGACCTTCGATATCTGTCCATTACGGCTGACTGCGCCGGTAGAAACGAACCGGAGAGTTGGTAGTCGCGGCATCGTTGATAATGAACAAGAAGGGGTCAGCCCAAGTATTTATACTTTCTGGCATTGACTTGAGCTCGGAAGGCAGCGTGGGGACGAAAGCGAGGAAGGCACGGGCTGGTCTTTTTGTTTGACCGTTTGACGACGATGGCTCAGCTTGCGGTCGTACTGCATCCGGCGTTTTAATATGTGAGCCGGAAGTTGCATATTAACATTTAGGAATCTCTTATGTTTGGCTTCACCACTCACGGCTTGCTGTTCGCATTCATAGCCAGCTGGTTTTGGATTGCTGGTGTTGTTGGTTATACAGCCCGCGCTTTTTACCTCACTACGGCCATCGGTTTTTTTGTCGGAGGTATTACCTATTTTTCCGCGAAAAGCAGATCATTTCGCCAAGGAGTGTGGATGGTGAGAGCATCAGTATCGCTTGGCGGATGCTGCCTACCTTGATCACAATCGGTTTTTTGATTTTTATTCTGTGGGGACTAAGTGGCGGTTTCTGACGTTCAAGTAAAAGGCAGAAACCCATTACTCCTTCTTCTTGAGTTTCCCGGATAGATCTCTTGTAAGTTTGGTTGCTTGGACCTTTTGCTCAGGGGTCATTTCTTTTTCAAGCTGGTTGAGATCCATTCGTGCCTGTTCGACTCCGTTGGCGGCAGCCAGCGTCAGCCAAACATGCGCCTGGACCGGGTCTTTTTTAACGCCTTCACCCGTCAATAACTGCTATCGAGGTAATTCTGAGCCTCTGCTGAGTTCTGGATGGCAGCCTTGCGATACCATTTAACTGCTTCAATAGGATCCTTGTCGACGCCTTCGCCAGTGGCATATGCGTGGCCAAGAGCGGTTTGACCCTCTGCGTTATTCTGCTCTGCGGCCTTGCGAAACCACTTTGCTGCCTCAACTTGCATTGTTCGTCACACGAGTAGCATTGAAATCGTCGTAATAGATATGGCCGAGTTTGACTTGGGCTTTTGGATTTCCGGCCTCGGCGGCGGCCTTGATCTCGTCCAGTTGAGGCGTGGAGGTTTGTTGTCCCATCGCGTGCCATGTATGGCTTGAGAGTAATAAAGACCAAAAAGACGCTCAAAAGTTTGAGCTTTGGTGCTGCGCATCCTTGCATGGTTTAGATTAAGTTTTTCCGTGACTACGGCAAGGGGATTGTTCACCACGGAGGGGCGGAGAACACGGAGAGAAAGGCACCAAGGTTGTGCCGCTCACTCCCGAGGACCGGACAGTGGCAAAGTCGCCAGGTTCCAGTTTTAACTTTTCCTTGAGCAAAACCCGCTTTTCAGCAAACTGACATCTGTTCCCGCTCTTCACGAAAAATGTTATGAGAAAATTAACCACGTTGCTTCTGCTCCTCAGTTGCTTCAGCCTGCATGCTCAGGAAGAAGTCGTCCGCCTCTACCAAGGCCCAGCCCCTGGTTCCGAAGATTGGAAGCACAAGGAGCAGGTTAGCGAGAAAAACTTGTGGCAGGCCCGCCTGGTATTCAACGTGGTCGATCCCACGCTCACGGTCTTCCGCCCTGAGTCCGGCAGCACTAACGGAACGGGGGTGGTGATTTGTCCTGGCGGCGGTTTTTTTGCGTTGGGGATTGATAGCGAGGGCTTCGATGTCGCTCGTTGGCTGGCCAAGAAAGGTTACACCTGCTTCGTCCTGAAATATCGCCTTGTTCACTGCAAAACCGATGATCCCACGACGGAAATATTCACCCGGGGAAATCTTGATACAGTCGTCGCGCCCACGGTCAAGCTGGCTTTGGAGGATGGAAAAACCGCCATCGGCTACCTCCGTGCCCACGCCAAGGATTACGGCCTGAAACCCAATCACATTGGCATCATCGGTTTCTCTGCTGGCGGCACGGTGGCAACTTCTGTCGCCTACAATTACACCGCCGAAACCCGCCCAAATTTCGTCGCGCCCATCTACCCCGCCTACGGTTGGGCCATCAAGGACCACGGCGTTCCCGCTGACGCACCTCCCATGTTCATCCTGGGCGCCACCGATGATCCATTCAAGCTCGCCCCGCAGAGCATCGCTTTGTATCAGGACTGGACCTCCGCCAACAAATCAGCCGAGCTCCATCTCTACTCCAAAGGCGGCCACGGCTTCGGCATGAAAAAACAAAACCTGCCCTCTGACGAATGGATTCACCTTTTCGCCGACTGGCTAAAAACCCAGGACCTGAAATAAATTATCCTTCATGCTTCATAATCGTTTTCACCGACGGCCAATAAAGCCATCATCACGGCTGGCTTAAACGATAGAACCGAATCGGATAGTTGGTAGCCGTGGCATCGTTGAAAATAAACAACCCATTAGTCTCGGCCAGCAGGTTGGTAAAGTTCATCCAATTCGTCATGTCGGTCGAAGTCTGCAACGTATAACTCAAACCCGCGCCGCCGCTGAATTGTAGTTGAAAACTGCCATCAGTTTGCAGACCAAAGCCGGTCGTCAGTGGCGGTGCCAGCAGCGTGAATGTCATGTCGCCACTGCTGTTCGTGCCCACACTGTTGGTTGCCATCAATTGATAATGATAAGTCTTTCCCGCCAACAAATTGGTCAGGCCCGCATCGAGCGACAATAACGTTGTGCCGCCACCCAGGTTCGTCACAATCGTGCTGCTGCCATAATTCGTGCTCTGTCCATATTGGAAATAAGCCAGCGTGCCGGCCCCATTCGGGTTGACCGCTCCATGCAAGCTGACCGTCGAATGCGCAATACCGTCAGCCGTCACATTGGTCACCACAGGAACATCTGCGAGGTTCGTGAAACTCATGTCTGCTCCCAGCACCACGCCAAAACTGTTCGAAGCCACCACCCGGAAGTGATTCGTGGTACCCGGTAATAGACCGCCTATTGAGGTGCCCACGGATTGCGGATTAGTGCCGCTGCCAATGTCGGTTGGAGCGGTGCTCTTCGTGTAATTCGTATCCGGTCCATATTGGAACGAGAACACCGTGGCAGTCCCATTCGGATTCACACTGGCATTCAGCAAGGCGCCGGTCGCGATAACGCTGCTGGCCGGCTGGGTCGTGACCACCGCCACCCCCGCTTGTCGGGTAACCGCCAGGGTATAAGTCTTGATGGTTATTCCATTTTGAGCAGTGACGGCAACAGAAATCGTGTTGGTTCCGATATTAAGGCCGAGTGCGCCACTGGCTGACCCCGAGCTCACCGGAACGTAACTCCCGCCATTCACCTGCGCCTGAATGGTCGCATAAACAGTGTCCGCACTGGTCGGGGTGACATTGATGCTGCTCACATTATTGGAGACGGTGAGGCTGTAAGTCGTCACGTTGGAACTGAAGGCGGGACTGAGCAATCCACTGCTGCAAGTCAGGTTTGCAAGATTGGCATTGGTATTTAACTGGCGAACAAAGTTCACGGTATAACTGGTAATGGTTGTTCCGTTCTGAGCAGTCACATTGAGTATGTGAGAGGTGTTGCCGAAAGGCAGCGGAATCGACCCGCTCGGCACACCTGAAGCCAAAGGACTCCCGTCCAGTGTCAAGGTGGCATTCGGATCGTTGGCGATCGCTGTGATGAAGGTGTTGGTGACCGTGGTAGCAAACTGTCCCGAATACGTCGCGCCATTCAAAGTCAAAGCCGTTCCGCTGGCAGTCACGCTGGACAAGGTTGCATCGTTGCTCAGCAACCGGATGACGGAAAGTGTGTTGGTTTGGATATTCGCTCCATCCGGGGCGGTGACTTTAATCTTAATTATGTTCGAACCGAAATTGAGCGCCACCCGGTTGCTGAGCACACCGGAAACTGGCGCACTGAGCGTTCCGCCGTTGGCCTGCACCTGGAGTGTCGCACCGGGGTCCACGCTAACAGTCATGAGATCGGTATTACTGACAGAATTCGCGACCGTGCTATTATAAGCCAGATTTGTCGGGTTAAATACCGGGGTCAACGAACCGGGGTTGAGCGTCAGGCTTGCCAGATTGGCATTCGTATTTAACGGAATGATATTCACTGTGTAAGTCTGGGTATTCTTTCCATCGGCAGAGGTGACTTTAAAGCCAATTATGTTCGTGCCAAGATTAGGCAGCACGCGGTTCGTAATCGTCCCCCAAACCCCCGCACTGAACGGTCCTCCGTTAGTCTGCAGTTGAATAGTTGCATTAGTGTCCGCGCAAGAAGCTATTAGATCCGCATTGCTGACCGATTTTGACACCGGGCAGACATAAGTTAGAACTGCCGGTGCAAATGCCGGAATAAGAGAATTAGTGCTGAAAGTCAGGTTTGAAAGAGTCGCATTGGTGCCCGGTATCGACAGCGATTGAACAACAGAGAGGGTCACGGTGTTAGAGGCAAAACGCATGCCATCATCCACTATAAATGTGAACCTGTCCGGACCGATATAATTCGTATTAGGGCGGTATGTTTGAATGGGTCCGGTTCCACTGAGCGTACCATTAGTCGGCCCCGCGATGATTCCGTAAAGGCCGCTGGCAGGGAGAGGCGCAGGATTCAGAGGGACCGTATTGGTGGTGTTTGCCAACACCAATAAGGACTGGCCCACGGCTAGGGGTTGGGATATTCGGAAAAAATAGCGGCCCGGCACCGGCGGGATTAAATTCGAATTGTGGATCAGGCCATTCGTGGAGGTATCTACCACATTTCCTGTCATTGAGCCGGGGAGATTGTAGTACAAGCCATTACCCTCATCAAAACCGATGGATGGATAGGTTCCCGGGCTGGCCGTACCATTGAGCCATTGAATTTTGTCGTAATTGAATTCGATATCGAAATCTCCCACCTGCACATCAGAACGGTCGATGAGAATAACCTGGAAACTATTTGAGTTGGTCGTGATCCCAAATGTCATGACATTGGTCCAGGTAACACCCACCGCCAATCGGCCACCCACATATTGCATTCCGTAAGTCATTACTCCAGAAAGGGAGTTGCTTGTGAATACATCAGCCCAATAGGGAGCAATCATGGGACCATTTGTCGCCGTCGGAAGCGCCATTCCAATATAATTGGAATTCACACTCTTAAAGGTGAGGTTCCCATTGTTGTTGGCAAAGAATTGCGTGAAATAGTTGCTGGGAAAGTTATTGCTGGAAAACTGCAGTAATAAATCGCGCCCTAGCCAATCCGAGTTGGTGCCAGTTAAACTCACAGGAAACGATTGGTCATCCGCTCTTCCAAACGAAAACTTGTCGAATCCGGGACGAATGGTTCCTACATTGGTCGCCACAACAATACTGACTGTGCCAAAGTTCGTCGAATCCAGCGTCCCGTCATTCACTTTGAAAGTAAAACTATCCGTGCCGACATAGTTGGTGTTCGGCGTGTATATAAAAGAGGGAAGGTTCGTGGTGATCAGTGTACCATGTAGCACGTTGCCCACAATGGTATAAGTAAGGTTGGGCGTTAACGGGCTGTAATGATAACCATGGCGATTGGGGTCGGAATAATTTGTCTGGTTCGCATAAGGGTCGGTAACATCCGCATCATCATCGCCGGTTAAATAACCGTTGTAAGATGTGTTCTGTAAAACTTTCACCGTCTGGTCCTCAGCATGAGGAGCATGGTTGACTGGCGGCACAACGATGCACACCGTGGCTTCTGCTGAGCTGTTTGCTCCATTGCTCACTTTGAAGGTGAAGCTGTCCGTACCATTGAAGGTGGAGAAGGCATAAGGTTGATACTGGCATTTGCCACTGTTCGTGGTGTAAAAGCCGCCGGACACATTGGTAACAATTGTCCCAAATCGTGGTGACTTCACGATAGTGTAAATAAGCGGAGAAGCGCCGCTACCCGAGAGTTGTATGACCGGTGGGTTGGGGTTCCCCACACTCCAGCCAACTGCCTGCGGGTACGCAACAAGTAAAGCAGGCTGATTGGTAAAGGTCATGTCCGCCCCCATGCTTACTCCCACGCTATTGCTTGCTACAATGCGGTAATGAAGGATTTGATTTAATGTCAGGCCGCCAAGATTGGTTGTAACCAAACACGTCGCTAATCCCGCGCTCAGATTAGTCACAATGGTCTGATTGCTATAATTTGTGGTCGAACCATATTGAAAGTAAGCTGTCGTTGCCACGCCGTTCGGGTTAACAACACCATTCAAAATAACACTGCTGGAGTTGATCAGACTGGGTGCCAGCGTCGCAGCAGTTGGTCCGCTGATGGTGAAAGTCATATCATTCCCGGTTGCGATGCTGGTATTACCAATTTCAGTCGCCATGAGACGATAATGATATGTTCCCGGTGCCAACCCCTGCACGACATCACCAACAATTTGTGAACCTTGTGAAGAACTGAGATATTTCGGACTGGTAAAATTTCCGTAGTTCAAATCACTGCCATACTCGAAATGAACCCTTGTGTTCGTTGTAACGCCGCTGATGATTCCAGATAGGTACCCGTTCGTGCTCGAGGTTGAACCTGGGGTCGTGATCACAACTGCTCCACTCGCCTTACTTGGACCATTTAACCAGCACAGCACAGTAAGCATCGCCGTCATCAACATTTTGAATGAAAATATGGACTTCATTTTGTTTTATTATTCCGAATTCAATTCCTGCTCGCCCAATTCGTTAACTGCATCCTCATTCCTGAGAAATTGAACCGGAAAAATTCTGTATAAAATCAGGACACTGTTTAGAACGGGCAAACTGACGAAAACCACCTCAATTATTTTGAAGAAAGAAGAAAAAATCGCTGGAAACACAGCGCTGAATTCCTTAACACCGCCCAACTTGATTTTAAATGTGGAAAATGGGATTGAAATGGGGGCAAAAGGAACCGACAACGGCACGGTGAGCAATATGAGCCAGGCGAAGGCTCCGGCTTGGAGCTCTCTCGTACGCTGTTCAGATTCAGCTTCTCTTTGCATCTGTTCGCCTGCAAAAGCAAGAGTCAAGCCAAACCGCTACGCTCGGACCTTCGTCCCTGAACAACTAAATTCAAGCCCCGCCGCGCTTTATTTACGTGCATTTTGGCGCGTGAGCCGCGCTTTGAACTCACCGCAAGTCTTTGCAACATCCGGTGCATTTAAGATTGCTGAAACAACACAAATCCGTCGCGCGCCTGCCGCCAGCACTTCATCAAGATTGGTCAGGTTGATCCCTCCGATGGCAAACCACGGAATCGATACATTCTTCGCCGCCCAACGGACATATTCCAACGTCACCGGCTTGGCCGTCGGCTTCGTGCCCGTCGCATAAATCGGCCCGATCGCTATGTACGCGGGTCCCGCCGCCACCGCCCGTTCTGCTTGTGCCGGCGCATGCGTGCTGAGCCCAATTTTACATTTTGAATTTTTAATTTTTAATTGCGAAGCATGCGTGTGACCCGCATCGAAAAAGTCCTCCTGCCCCAAATGACAGAACTCCGCACCGATTTCATCCGCAATGGCCAGATAATCATTAATCACCAGCCCCACTCCCGCCCGTCGCGTAACCGGCAAAATCGCCTCCGCCATTTGCCGCACCTCTTCCGGCAAAGAATTTTTGGCGCGCAATTGAATGATATCCGACCCGCCATCACAAAGTTGCTGCGCCACCCATTCAACTGGACGCCCATGGAGATAGGCGGTATCGACAAAAGTATAAAGCTGGCAATCTAACAATGATTTCATTTCAAAGTGGAATCTTGTAGCCGCACGCGCTCATTTATGCAACTTAACGAGTTTGCTTAAAGAGCATCTGCCACAACCATTCCGATCGCGGCACCAGGGAAACTAGCGCATTTTGCAACCCCGGCGCAAACATCATCCACTGTAAGCGTCCTGCCCACGCCAGCCTCCGCTCAAACAGTTCGTCACATCGTCTTGCAATTATTTGTTGTGCTTCAGCCCAGGACATTTCTCCCCGGCTGTATGTTACCAATGGTCCAATCGCCACTTCCGCCGATTCAAATGCCATGGACATCCCATTCCCCGTCACCGGTGGAATCATCGTCAGTGCATCTCCCACGCAACATTCCTTGTGCGTCGCCGCTCGCCGTGGGCGCAATGATAATCCCGCTACCGAACAAAAAGAATCCTCGTCAAACTTCGCCCCGACCAACCGTTGATGTCGCAATGAGCCAACCGTGCCCCGCAATATCTCAGGCCACTTTCGCGCATCCTCTGTTTTTGTGGAGCGGCGAAACAAACCGCACACATTCACCTCGTCATTCGCCAACCGGCAAATGCCCACATAATCCGAAGCCGAAACATGCATCTCCAGGTCCGCTGTCAGTTCCACATTCCGCGCATGCGCTTTCAATCCAAACCACCGCCATCCCTCCTCCACCGGTTGCAATCGTCGTCCCCCGGCTCGCACCACTCCTTCCCTAAACTCCGCCTCGCGCCACCGCTCGCCTTCGCGTAATTCTCCACCCAGCCGTTTGAACTCCTGCGCCAACAAATTATCCAGCACCTGACGCGACAAGGAAATTGCGGGCAACGAAAGTTCCCGCGCGGGTGATGATTTTCGTTCAGAAAAGAAAGCCGCTGTTCGGGCCGGAACAGCCCCGGCATTTTTCAACAATTCAAGCAAACTCAATCGCGCCAAACTGTCCTGTCCCCGTCCGCTGATGAATTCTCCGCAAACCCGATGCCGCGGATAACGTCCCGCTTCCCATACAATCACCGGAATACCTTGTTGTCGCAGCCCAATGCCCAAAGTCAGGCCAGCCAGGCCGCCTCCCACAATTGTAATTTCCTTGCCCATTACTTGCGGTGCGCGACGAAAAGATGGCTGAATATGCCTGCATGCTGCTCCTGCAACAGCCAGGCTCCTTCCGTCGGCCACATATCCGAGAGTTCCCGTTTGGTGAAGCCAGCCCGCACACTGACCACCGCATCATGCCGCGTCACGGAATTACAACCAATCAATCCCACCAGTTTCGCCACCCGCAACGGCAACTCCGCCCGGCGTGGTTCGCACGCAGCGAAGAGATCAGCCTGCTTCGATGCCAGATAAAACATTTCGCACAGCTCCGCTTCATGGAAATGGTGCAGAAACAAATTGGCGATGAATACAGTCCCTGGCTGGGCACTAGCGTGAGATAACCAATCAAAAATGTCGTCCACAACTATTTCCACAGTGCAGCCAAGCGATTGAAAGCCATCGCGCGTCTCAGCATTTAAACAAGGTTGGCGGTCGACCAGGACTATATGAATTTTCCCGCGTTGCTGCACCAACCTCCTCGCCAGACCCAATGCAAAAGTCCCATCTCCCGCGCCCAAATCAACCACCCGCTGCAACGGCTTGTCTTTCGAGTATCGCAGCAACGCATCCGCCACCAGCGATTCATGTCGCATCCACCAATTGAGCCGCTTTAAATCACGCCGGGAACGCACTGCTTTCGGGTCATCGGGCGGCAGTTCGTCAAGCCATTCAGGTTCCAGGATACGTTCCACAGGCTAAGCTTGCGCTAAAACTCAACTAACTTCCAGCAATGCTCCATGGCAACTAAAGCCTGCGCCGAAAGAAGACATCCACCACCAACCGCCCGGCGCATTGGCTGCCAGCGCCGCTTGCAGCACAAAATACACACAGGGACTGCTCACATTACCAAATTCGCGTAATACTCCCGCGCTCCATTGGATGTTTTCCGCCGTCAAGCCTAGCTTCTCCTGTAACGCCATCAGCACATCCCGCCCGCCCGCATGCCAGATCCAATTGGTGATTTGCTCCCGCGACACACCCATTCCTGCAAGCGTGTCATTCAATAATTTTTCCGCATGCTGCGCTGCCAGCGGTGGTACTTGGGGGCTGAGCACATTCCGCAGCATTCCGTCTCTTTGCTCGAATCGCAATAAATCGCGATGCTCTGCCGAAAGCATTGAACCACCCTTTTTCCATTCTATTTTTCGAGTTGCCGGATTCGGCTCATTCGCCAATACCGCCGCCCCCGCACCGTCGCCAAAAAGACAGGCGCTGATCAACACCCCCGGATCATCATCCAAATAAAAAGCCGCACTGCAAACTTCCACGCAAATGGAAAGCACTCGCTGACATCGGCCGGACATCAATAAAGCCTCGCCCGTACGCAAGTTCGGCAATGCCGCACCACAACCCTGTCCTACCAAATCCAGCCCTAGCACATCAGATCGCAATCCGAGCCGTTCGCTCACATAGCTGGTCAGCCCGGGACACAAATACCCGGTGCAGGTGCTGATTAGAATGGCATCAATTTCAGTTCGATTCGTTTGCGAATTCTTCAATGCCTCTTCCGCAGCTTGGGCGGCCAGCAGCGGAGCATTTTCTGCAAAACGGGCGTGTAGTGTATCTGGATTGATTTCGAAAACCTCGTGCAACGAAGTCAGTGCCAGATGCCGGGTATCAATTCCATTGTTGCCCGCCAGCACCTTTCTGAGGATCGCACGTGAACGCATGCTGAGTTTGGGAAATTGTGATGATACTTGCAGAGCTTCCCAGCCCTCACTTTGCTTGTATTGTTGTGGAGGTGCGGCCGTTCCCAATCCCGTAATGAACATGTCCGACTCTAGCAATGTTCATCTTTAAATACCAGTCAGGTATAGCACCTAGAAAATCTATTCCGCCAATCCCCGGACAATCGCAGCGCCCGACGAAGTGCCGATGCGCGTTGCCCCCGCCTCCATCAAAGCTACTGCCGTCAACGTGTCCTTGATTCCTCCAACTGCTTTCACGCCAAATTGTTCACCTACAGTTTCTCGCAACAACTTTACATCTTCAATCGTGACCGGAGGCACATGAAAATCCGTCGAGGTCGTGACAAATTGTGCGCCGGAATCCAGGACCAGCTCGCAGGCCAATACTTTTTCCTTTGGCGTTAACAAATGCGTTTCTAGGATGATCTGCACCGGACGCTCATCGGCAGCTTCCACAATGTCACGCATTTCACGCAGGACATACTGCACGTCGCCACCTTTTAACCGGCCGATATTCATCACGTACTCAATCCCATGCGCCCCATTGTCCACAGCAATCTCCACCTCGTAGCGCTTCGCATCCGCATCCGTTGCACCCAACGGAAATCCCGCCAGGGCAATAATTTGAACACCGCTCTCCTCCAGCAGGGAATAAGCCAGTTCCACCCAGGAACCATTCACACAGACTCCGTGAAAGAATTGCTCGCGCGCTTCCGCACACAATCTTTCGATGTCCTGCCGCGATGCAGCAGGCGCAAACAACGTGGAATCGATGCAGCGGGCCAGATCCTTGCCTGAAAGCGTGCTCATACCGGTTGGTTCATGCTTTCCCATCGGTTCAAGTTCAAACCCGAACTCGAAAATCTCAATGGGGAATTGTGGCTTACTTGGGCAGCAATTCACTGACCAGCGATTTCTCTTCCTTCAATTCCGCCACCGTCGCGTCAATTTTCGAACGGCTGAAATCGTCGATGGACAGTCCCTGCACAATTTCCAGTTTCTTGCCGTCGCTGCGCACTGGGAACGAGCAAATCAAGCCCTTCTCAATTCCATAACTGCCATCCGAATGGACACAAACGCTATGCCAATCCCCGGTCGGCGTCGGATTCACAATCGACGCCACGCTATCAACAATCGCATTGGCTGCGCTCGCCGCGCTGGAAGCTCCCCGCGCCTTGATGATGGCCGCGCCGCGTTGCTGGACGGAACTGATAAAATCACCTTTCAACCATGCCTCGTCCTTGATGGTGTCAGTCACTGGCTTGCCATTGATCTTGGCATGCACGAAATCAGGATACTGTGTGGAGGAATGATTTCCCCACACTGCCAGGTTGCTGACTGCAGTAATGTCCACCCCGGCCTTCTTCGCCAACTGGGATTTTGCGCGGTTCTCATCCAGGCGCGTCATCGCAAACCAGCGATCGCGCGGCACTTCCGGCGCGTTGTTCATCCCAATCAGGCAATTCGTATTGCATGGATTGCCCACCACATGCACGCGCACATCACTCGCCGCATTCTTTTGAATCGCCTGCCCTTGTCCAATGAAAATCTTCCCGTTGATGCCGAGCAAATCCTTGCGCTCCATGCCCGCCTTGCGTGGCACGCTTCCTACCAGCAATGCCCAATTTACACCGCGAAACCCTTCGTCCAGATTGGCTGTCGGCACAATTCCCTTCAACAATGGAAACGCGCAGTCGTCCAGTTCCATCACCACGCCGTTCAAGGCGGGCAGCGCCGGTTCAATTTCAATTAAGTGCAGGATGACCGGCTGGCTGGGGCCGAACATCGCGCCGGAAGCAATGCGGAAAAGCAGTGAGTAACCGATTTGGCCGGCAGCGCCGGTGACCGCGACACGAATGGGAGTAGTATTCATTTTTCTTAAATTATTTTCTCACTATGTTGATGGATTAGCAAAACTGCAAGTGTGGAAGCGCCAAGACACCCCTTCCTTTTCACCGAAATAAGGGGATCAAAGTCCAATCGGATGCCACGCCGTCTTGAACTCAGTCGTTTCTAGAATCTTATAAGGATCTTCGGCTTTGGCCGTAAACCACTCCGCAGGCGCAAGATTATTGGCAGAGTAACGCTTCAAATTTTTGGCGGAACCGGCTTGCAATGTGGTGCCAATCTCCACGACACCGCAACCATCCACAATTGCATTAACATCCATATGGCTCGCAATATGCGAAACCAAATCAGCACGTTTGCCGGTTAACACATTAACTACACCGCCGGGCAAATCGCTCGTAGCCAGAATTTCCGTGAATGTGATGGCAGGCAGCGGATATTTCTCCGAAGCTATCAGAATCGCAGCATTCCCCGAAAGAATTACAGGAGCCATGAGTGACACCAATGCCACTAGAGACGGCTCATCTGGCCCCAGAACCACCACTACGCCAGTCGGCTCCGGGGTGGTGAAATTAAAATGGGAGGATGCGACTGGATTCACCGCGCCAAAAACCTGCGAATACTTGTCCGTCCACCCCGCATAATAAACCAGGCGATCAATGGCCGCACTGACTTCCATCTTGGCCTTGGATTGGCTGGCACCCGTGGAACGCACAATTTCCTTCGTCAGTTCAGCCGCCCTATTTTGCAGCATTTCAGCGGCCCGATACAGAATTTGCCCCCGCAGGTAGGCTGTCTTCTTCGCCCAACCATCAAATGCACCGCGTGCCGCCACAACTGTATCCCGAAAGTCCTTCCGTGAAGCGTGGCAATAATTATCCAGATGCTCACCCGCTGGCGATTGCGCCGGCAGGTAACGACCACTTTCACTCCGCACGAAATTGCCGCCAATATACAGCTTGTACGTCTTATGGACTTCCAGGTTCGCATTCATCGCTCTTAAGCCATACCAATTAAGTTTGTTGCTCGCAATCCCCAAACATCAAACGCATCCTTTGTTTGGCGTCAAAACACCACTTGGGCGCATATGGGGTGCTTACCCCATGTTTTTACGGGATGTTTCCCCCATATTCAGCCTGCAAATCAGTAACATCCGTAAGTCATGGTGTCTCATAATCCAAGGCGGATGAAAAATAAACGGTGTTTCGGTAAATGACTGTGTCCAGTGAACTGGAATCAATTAAAAATTAAAACCCGGCAATCTTCACTCGCCGCCTATGCCATTGCCATTTTGAGCGTTGGTCTGGCCACAATTGCCCGCTTCCAACTCGATCCCATTCTTGGCTTTCAATATCCTTACGTCACGTTTTATCTGGCAGTCTTGATTAGCGCCTGGTTTGGGGGGCAAAAATCTGGTTTTCTCGCTCTAATTTTAGGCGCACTTTCCTGCGCTTACTTCTTCATTCCACCGCGATACGTATTATTTTTAAACGATGTACCTCATCAGATAGGGTTGCTTGGTTATTTAATTGTCGGCGGCACCGCCATTCTTTTCAGTGAAGCCGAGCGCAAGGCACGGCACCGCACCGAATCAGTGATATTTCAGTTGGAACGTGAAATCATCGAACGGGTGCAAGCGGAACAGAAACTGTATGAACTTCACACATTGGCCGAGCGACGCTTGATTGAACTGGATTCAATTATAGAAAGCGTGCCCGATGCTGTTTTTTTTATAAGTGAAAGCGGCGTGACCAAATGCAATGCCAACGCATTAAAAATGACCGGCTCTGCCTCATTAAGTGATTTGCAAGCCAGCCTTGGCGAATTAAGTGGCAGATTCGCGGTGCGCTGGCCGCACAACGGCCAGCTGCTCAAGCCTGAGGAATTGCCGTTCAAGCGCGCATTACGCGGTGAAATTGTCATCGATGAAATGATGATTACCAGACTGGACACGGGCGCGCCTGTTTACATTCGCGGCGCCGGCGGGCCGGTGATACAGGATGGCCGCATCATTGGCGCAGCCGCCATTTATTCGGATATCACGAAACAAAAACGCAAGGAAATCTTCTTTGCGGCCCTTTCGAAATTAGGACAACACCTCAACAGCGCCACCACCCAAAAAGAAGCCGCCCGCATCATCGGAAATATTGCAGACGAACTCTTCGGCTGGGATGCGTTTAGCCTCAACCGCTACGACTTGGAAGTCCCCCATGTACATTCGATACTGAATGTGGATACAGTCAATGGCCAAAGGACTGAATTTCCTCCGCAGCTTATCTGCCAAGACATCCCCGGATCAGTGTATCGCGTCATGAAAAATGGCGGGGAACTGATCTTAAAAGAAACCCCTGCGATTGCCTTGCCGGAATCAGTTCCTTTCGGAGACACCTCGCGCCCTTCGGCTTCCCTTATGTTTATTCCCATCCGGGATAAAACCAAGGCCATTGGCATTTTGTCCGTCCAAAGCTATACGCGTAACGCTTATACCGAAGACGATTTACGCATGCTGCAAACCTTGGGTGATTATTGCGGCGGCGCATTGGAACGTATTCAGACGGAGGAGGCATTATATAAAAGTGAATCCCGCGAACGAGTACGCGCGGCCGAATTACAGGCTTTAATGGATGCCATCCCTACTCCGGTATGGGTCGCACATGATCCCGAGTGCCGCATGATTACCGGCAACCGGACTGCCTATGAATTTCTGCGTCTGCCCCCGGAAGGAAATGTTTCCTTCACCGCTCCGGCAGGTGAACCCCCTTTGAATCATTCTCTGCGTATCAATGGACAGATCGTTCCCGAAGAACAGTTACCCATGCAGCAGGCCGCCCTCACCGGCAAGCCGCGCAATGGCGTTGAAATTGAATTTGTATTTAATAGCGATGACACTGTTCGATACGTTTATGGGAATGCAGTGCCGCTGTTTGATGAGTGGGGAATGGTGCGCGGCTCGCTGGGCGCATTCATGGACATTACCGAGCGCAAGCGGGCCGAAATCTCCATCGCCGCGCTTTCCAAGCTGGGACAAAGCCTGAATTCAGCCACTTCACCTACGCAGGCGGCGCGAATCATAGCCACCATCGCCGACGACCTCTTTGGATGGGATGCTTTTGACCTCAATTTATATTCTGAAAAAAGCAATCGCTTTCGCCAAATCTTGAATATCGACACCATCAATGGGAAAAAAGTCGAAATTCCGTTAAAGAACATCGACTTGGCCGCCAATCCAGGAGACCACAAAATTCTGACTGTGGGTGCTGAACTCATCCTCAAAAAAGAGCCTTTGGTTATGCTGTTTGATCTGGTTCCTTACGGAGATACTTCCCGCCCCTCCGCGTCCATCATCCGAGTGCCCATTCGGGACAAAGCATGTGTCATTGGAATCCTTGCGATCCATAGTTATGCATTGAATGCCTACGACCAGACTGATTTGAACACCCTCCAAACCTTCGCCGATTATTGTAGTAGCGCGCTGGTACGGATCGAGACTGAGGAAGCCCTGCGCTTAAGCGAACAACAATATCGCACCTTCACGGAAGCAATTCCCGCCATTGTCTTCACCGCGGGAGCCCACCGTTCCTGTGAGTATCTAAATCGAAGATGGACCGACTACACCGGCCTTACCACAGAACAGTCTTTGGGCGAGGGTTGGCGTTCCGCATTGCATCCTGACGACCAGGACCACATCCAGAAACAATGGCGGCAGGCGCGGCAAAACCAAAAAGCCTTTGAAACGCTCTATCGACTTCGCCGTCATGACGGGGCTTACCGCTGGTTCCTCCTGCGCAGCCTGCCTTTTTTCGACAAGGCCGGGCAACTCATCAACTGGCTGGCCACTGCCGTGGATATCCATGATCGAATCGAAACCCAGGAGGCCCTGGCCTTTTCAAACCAACGCCTTGGCCTCATCGCTCAAGTCGCCAATACAGTCATTGGTTCTGCTCCGCTCAAGGAGCAAATGCGCGCACTCGCTGAAATTGTCAAATCCGCTTACCACGTTGATTGCTGCATCATCCGAATTTTGGAAGGCGAAGAACTTCTGCTACTGTCCAGCTCCGGCGTGCCGGAGGAAAGCTTGGTGCCGAGCATCTCCTTCAAAACCGGCATCGGCGCTGAATTGATTTCGCGCAAGCAACCTGTCTTTATACCCGATGTCCGCATTCATCCCCTCACGCAGGCATTTCATAAATACAGACCTGATCAGTATTATTTCATTTCCTATGCCGGAGCGCCCTTGCTTGTGCAGGATCAGGTCATTGGCATTTTGGGTATTTTTTCTGAAAGCCAGATCCGTCATTTCACCGAAGCGGATTTGGAACATTTGCAAATAGTCGCCCATCATATTGCCGCCGCCATTGTAAACGACAGCTTGTATCACGAAGTCACCGCCCAAAAATCCCAGCTTGAGGAACAAGTTGTTGAACGCAAGGAAGCCGAAAATGAAATCGCCCGTCTCAATGGTGAACTCGAGAGGCGCGTGCTCGAGCGTACCGCGCAGCTTCAGGCTTCGAACCGCGAACTGGAAGCCTTTTGCTATTCCGTTTCCCATGATTTGCGCTGGCCCTTGCGAACCATCACCGGGTTCTCCCAGGCGCTGAAGGATGATTATGCGGAACGTCTGGAGGCGACCGGAGCGGAATATCTGGATCGCGTCATCACCGCCGGCCGCGAAATGGACCGCCTTATCAACGACCTCCTCCACCTGTCCCGCCTTACCCGCGCGGAAATGAAACGCCGCCCGGTGGACCTGAGTGCCCTCGCGCAAAAAATTACTGCTGAATTGCAAAGGAGCGACCCGCTTCGCACCGTCGAATTTCATATCAGCGCCAACCTCACCGCCGCCGGAGACGAGCGGCTGCTCCGCATCGCATTGGAAAACCTCTTCAACAACGCGTGGAAATTTACCGGAAAACAAACGCGCGCTAAAATCGAGTTCGGCCTGGCAACCAACGGCGAACTGCCTGCTTATTTCGTGCGTGATAATGGGGCCGGTTTTGACATGGCCTATGCGGGAAAGTTATTCGGCGCCTTCCAGCGATTGCACAGCACAGCAGAGTTCCCCGGCCACGGCATCGGCCTTGCCACCGTGCAACGCATCATCAACCGCCACGGCGGCCACACCTGGGCGACCGGCGAGGTGGACAAGGGCGCGTCATTTTATTTCTCACTTCCAGCCTGAAGCTCATCCATGGATAAAAAATTTATTCTGCTCGTCGAAGACAATCCCAATGACGAATTCCTCGCCCGGCGCGCCTTGAAAAAGAACGCCATCACCGATCCCCTGCTCGTGGCGCGGGACGGCGCTGAAGCCCTGGACTTTCTCCTGGGCACCGGTCTGCACGCCCAGCGCGATACCAACCAGATGCCCGCCTTGATTTTGCTCGATTTGAAGCTGCCCAAAATCGATGGCCTGGAAGTCTTGCGGCGTCTTCGCAACCATGAATCCACCCGGCGGCTGCCCATTGTTGTCCTCAGTTCTTCGGATGAAGAGCAGGATGTGGAGAGAAGTTATGCCTTGGGCGTCAACGTTTACCTGCGAAAAACGGTGGATTATAATGAATTCGTTGAAACTGTGCGCCAACTCGGTTTGTATTGGCTCAAATTAAATGATATGGTGTCATAATAAATGGATCTTACGTGAGCCGCACAATTCGAGTTTTATTAATTGAGGATTCCGATTCCGACGCCGAGTTATTGTTGTTGGAACTTCGCCAGAACGATTATGAACCGGTCTATCAGCGGGTGGAAACCGCTGCGGCCATGATCGCTGCGCTGGACAAACAACCGTGGGACGTCGTCATTGCCGATTACGTCCTCCCCTCCTTCAGCGGCCCCAAGGCCCTGCAACTATTGCAGGAACGCGGAATAGATCTCCCCTTCATCATCGTCTCCGGACACATTGATGAAGATACCGCCGTCGCTTCCATGAAAGCCGGCGCGCATGATTATGTCATGAAAGACCGGCTCACTCGCCTCGTCCCCGCCATTGAGCGGGAAATGAAGGAGGCTGAGGTCCGTCGCGCCCGCAAACGGGAGATCGCTTTTCGCCTCGCCATCGAACAATCCATTCCCTCCGGCATCGTCGTCGTTGATAACGAAGGCAAGTTCAACTACGTCAACTCCATCTTCTGCGACATGGTTGGCTGGACTGAAGCCCAATTGATGGGCAGCAAACCTCCGTACGTCTATTGGCCGCACGACAAAATCGAAATGCATCAACAGGTCCTTGCCAAGGTTATCGAAGGCAAGACACCACCCAGCGGTTTTGAACTCTGTTTCCAACATAGTAGCGGCAAACGTTTCGATGTACTCCTGCTTGCCAACCCCATTAAGGACGCTCAGGGGCAAATTACCGGCTGGCTCGCCTCCATCACCGACATCACCGAACGCATTCGCGCCCAGGATGAATTGCGTCGCGCCCATGATGAATTGGAAGTCCGCGTCCAGGAACGCACTGCCGACCTCAAAGCCACCAATGCCAAATTGGAGAACTCGATTCAGGAACGCGCCCGTCTCGAACACGAACTCCTTGATATCACCGAAAAGGAACGCCGCCGCATCGGCCTCGATTTGCATGACGACCTCGGCCAGAAACTTGCCGGCATCACCATGATGATTAAAGGCTTGGAGATTGGTCTCAAGAAAAAGCGCCTCCCGGAAGCCGACTCTGCCAGCCAGATTTCCGAGCTTGTCACCCAGGCCATGCACCACGCCAGCGGCCTTGCCCGCGATCTCTCCCTTGCCGAGCTTGAAGAAGACAACCTCGCCGCCGCCTTGAACGTTCTCTCTGAGAACGTCAAAAAACTCTTTCAAATCACCTGCCGCTTCAAACACGAAGGGAACATCCCGCACCTCGACCGCAATACCATCACTCAATTTTACAAAATCACCCAGGAAGCCGTCACCAACGCCGTCAAGCATGGCAAGACCAAACAAGTTGCCATCCACCTCGTCAACACCGAGGACACCCTCATGCTCACCATCCGCAATGACGGCTTGCCCTTCCCTTCCATGATCGACCAAAACAAAGGCATGGGCCTACGCATCATGAAATACCGCGCCAACACAATTGGCGCCACCGTCGACGTTAAACCCGGCAAACCCACCGGCACCGTCGTTACCTGTCTGCTCACTCTCAAAGCCAGGGTCAAACCAACTTCCAACGGTCATTCCAATGGCAATAGCAAACCCGTTACCCCGCGTCTCAAAGCCTTAAAATCCATCCCCAAACGCCGCTCCACTGTGCTCTGATCCAATCTCTCTTTTCCAGGTCAATCGGGGGGAACCCAAACCGCAATTCTGTTGTCAAAAGAGTTTCAAAGCTGTTTGTTGGTTTAATTATGAAAATCGGTTTATGAAAACAGCTTTTTTTGAGTAAAGGATAGCTGGTTTGAAAGAAATTATTTGCCGGATGCTGCTCTGTCGGTAAACGTTATATCCATGAACGTCGTAAAGGTGCCTGCGATCTTGCTGGCCGAGGATGATGAAAATGACCTGTTTTTCATGCAACGGGCTTTTAACCAGTCCCAGATTGCCAATCCCCTCCATCACGTCAAGGATGGTGAGGATGCCATCGCTTATTTAAAAGGCGAAGGCGAGTTCGCCGACCGCACCCGCTTTCCCCTGCCTTACCTCATTTTGCTGGATTTGAAGATGCCGCGCAAAAATGGATTCGAAGTCATCCAGTGGATACGAGAACAGCCGGGATTGAAACGTTTTCCCATCGTGGTGCTGACTTCCTCGAAGGAAGACCCGGATATCAATCGAGCCTATGAGTTGGGCGCAAACACCTATCTGGTCAAGCCGGTGAAATTCGAGGGGCTGGTGGAAATGATGAAGACTCTTAAACTCTACTGGCTCATCCTAGCCGAGAAACCGTCCATAAACTAAACTTCCTTAAAACGTAAACAAACCGGATTCTGCCAACATCCATTCCGCGTAGAGTTAGGAAGATCACCACCGAAGGCAACTGGCTGTGATTGCGTGGCAGATGAAATTACCGCGGGGTTTTGGCCAGGAGATTTCGGATTATTTGGGCCGCTGGCTCCATGTCTCGATATTTTTTCTCAAATACTTGTGCGGCCAGCGGGCGTTTCCCCTTGCGAGCCTCGGTGGCCAGCCGTCGTAAAATCGTCGCCCGCTCCTCCAGGGAGCGAACGGCCGCCCACAAAGCAGCTTCCACCTGCTCGGCCTGTCCGGATTCCAGGTTTTCCATGGAGAACGCATGTCCCACCCGGCACCGATACCGTATGTTTTTCCCTTCTTTTATCTCCCATAAAGCGCCATTGCAATCCGGACAGCTTAATTCCACTGGCTTGCCCAGGACTTTCATGTCATCAATCGAAGGCGGCTTCATCTCTGCAATAAAATTTTCGATTTCAAGACGATCGGAAACAGCTCTTTTTTTGTGGTTGCGGGCTTTTTCATTGACCAACCGGATCAGCAATGGACTGATTTGTTCAACTGGCAGACAGTAATCCGCCCTACGCTCTTTTAAAGCATTGCGCGGCATCTCTGGAAAAGGAGCTTCCGCCGGATCTTGCACTATGGAAATTCCACCCCGCTCCTTGATGGCCGCCAGTCCTGAGGCGCCGTCATCCAGATTGCCACTCAAGATCACTCCGATCACCCGGGCTCCGTAACTATAGGCGGCCGAGCGGAACAAAGGATCTATTGCCGGTCGATGTCGATTCTCCTTGGGCCCGCGCACCAGGCGCAAACGCCCATGTTCCACCAACAAATGAACATCCGGCGGCGCAATATAAACATGTCCGGCGTGGATGGGATGCCCATCCGTGAGCTTCTCAACCACTTTCAAGGTTCCTGCCCGGTCAAAAATCTTGGGCAGCATGTTGGATGATTGTGGCGACACATGAATGGTCAACAAAACCGCCGCTGGTAAATCACCGGGAAGGGCCCTGAGCAACCGGGTGAAAGCTTCTATCCCGCCTGCTGAAGCGCCCACTACAATGATATCGTGTCCGGCTCTACTCCTTGGTTTTCCGTTTCCAGAAATTAAGCTTTTCTTGGCTCTGCTAACGTTGGAATTCACAATAATCCTCGTGTCAGACCCTATAATCTGTTGCAGCGGTAATTACTTATGGCATATAACCCGCTAATTAAAATCCTGCATCCAAGCCCATAATCAATAGGGATGTTTATTCCGGCTTAAATAAACCCCAAAAAAACATTGGCCACATCGTCTGGAAGTTCAATAGGTAAAAGGACTTTTTAGTAAGTCCTCAAGGAGAAGGCGAGCTTGCGCGTGGGGGCATTCAGCAGGATGTCGTATTGGTCATCCTCGAACTTCATCACAATTTGAGCATCTTTGATTTGGGACATCGCCAGAAAATCAAGTGCCTTGATCGTGCGTTGAAAGTTCACTGCGCTGTTAAAGTCAGAAGTCCATGATGCAGCCTGACCAAGGTAGAGGTGTGTCTTCGTGTCTTGAACCAACACTCTCATGAAGGCTTTCATTCCATCCAGCTTGACATATCCTCCCGCGCACAAGATACCAAAACTTATTCACAGGCCATTCACAGCTTATCAACTTAACCCGCCAGTGCCCTATTCAGGCTCAATTTCTGGATTGTTAAATAGCCAAATGAGGTTTATTTTTCCTCCAGTGAGTTGTTTTCAACCCGACCCGTTGCGCTTGTCAATGGATTGGCCTCCCATTCCTTGACAACTGCACAGTCATTTAATCGCCCTTAACCAATGCCATGGCCAAGCAAAGAATTTCCAAATCACTCTCCGTTAGACCTTCAACTCGGCGCAAGAAGCTCCCGGCCACTTCCACTCCTTCAAAATCCCAAGTCGAAACAGAAGCTGAACCAATTTTAGCCCTGGAATCCAAGCCCTCTACTTTGGATTTTGTGGTGGTCGGCATTGGAGCTTCCGCGGGCGGTTACGAGGCTTTTGTGCCGATAGTTTCCCACCTGCCTCGCGATACCGGCATGGCCTTCGTGCTCGTCCAGCATTTGGATCCAAAACATGAAAGCAAGCTGAGTGAATTGCTTGCGCGCTCCGCTTCGTTGCCGCTCTCTGAAGTCGAGCAGGGCATGCCCCTCCAGCCGAATCACATTTATGTTATTCCTCCCAATGTGAACATGGCCCTCGTTCGCGGCCATTTTCGACTCTCTCCCAGAAAGGCCGGTGTTCCGCACATGCCGATCGACTTTTTCTTTCGCTCGCTCGCCGAAGAACAGCAAAACCGGGCTGTCGGAATTGTCCTTTCTGGCACCGGCATGGACGGCACTCTGGGCTTGCAAGCCATCAAGGGTGAAGGCGGTCTCACGTTTGCACAGGACGAAAAATCGGCCAAATACTTTGGCATGCCCGGCAGCGCCATTTTTGCTGGATACGCCGACTTGGTTCTTCCCCCCAAAGCCATTGCCGGGGAATTAGGCCGTCTGGCCCGTCATCCTTCTTTTGTGGGCGGCCCGTTAAAAAAGGCAAAACAGCAACCCTCTGTCCAAATGGAGCCTGAGGGCTTGTTCCTGGATAAGGAGAACGATCTTAATGCTTTGTTTTCATTGTTGCGTGCCCGGAGCGGTGTTGATTTTTCGCTCTACAAGCATAGCACCCTCCGTCGCCGCATCCTGCGCCGGATGCTCTTGCATAAAATTGAACAACTCCCTGCCTACTTGAATTACCTTCGCATTCATGTGGTTGAGGTCGATGCTCTTTTTAACGATTTGCTCATTAATGTGACCGGGTTTTTCCGCGATCCGCAGGTATTCCAGACCCTCAAACGCCGCATCCTTCCCAAACTGCTCAAGAATCGCCCTGATGACGCACCTTTGCGTATTTGGATCTGCGGTTGTGCCACGGGCGAAGAGGCCTATTCCATGGCCATCACGCTGGTTGAATTCTTCGAAGCCTCTCATCTTCGACTTAACGCCCAGATTTTCGCAACTGACATCAGTGAAACGAGCCTGGAAAAAGCGCGGGCGGGCATTTACCCGGAAAATATTTCCTTGGATGTCTCTGCTGAGCGGTTGCGCCGTTTCTTCGTCAAAAACAACGGCAATTACCAGGTCAGCAAGACCATCCGGGACATGTGCGTTTTTGCCCGTCAAAACATCATCCTCGATCCTCCCTTCTCCAATCTTGACCTTATCAGTTGCCGGAACGTGCTTATTTATCTCGGCCAGGTATTGCAGAGGAAGATCATGCCGGTTTTCCATTACGCTTTAAAGCAAAACGGCTTCCTCCTGCTCGGTTCCTCCGAAGCCATTGGTTCCGCCTCCGACCTCTTTTCTCTGGTGGATAAAAAGCATAAGTTCTACGCCAAGAAATCAGCCAGCTCTCGTCCCGGCTTCGCCGTCATGTACAAAGAGGCAAACGAAAAGATTGAGATTCCGCGGGCAGACGGCGGCCCCGTGCGGCCGGGAACTGAGCCCAAGGTTATGGATCTTCAGCAGTTTGTGGATCGCCTCATCCTTTCCAAATGGTCCCCCGCTGCCGTGGTCATCAACGCTCAAATGGATGTCCTCCTCTTTCGGGGGCATACAGGTCGATTCCTCGAACATGCTTCCGGCAGCGCCAGCCTGAACCTCTTAAAAATGGCCCGTGAGAATCTCGTGCTTGATTTGCGCACCGCCATTTCCAAGGCCATCAAACTGGATATTCCCGTTACCCAGGAAAACACCAGCAGCTTGCATGAGGATCATTTTCAGCCGATTACCATCGAAGTGGTTCCTTTCCAGCTCACTCCCTCCAGCGAACGCTTTTTCCTTGTTCTGTTCCGGGAGATGCCCGCTCACCTGACCACCGGTCCGGACTCTCCCGGTTCGGCCATCAAAGCGCAACGGGAAAGCGAGCGGCGCGAAGTCACCCGGCTGCGCCAGGAATTGTCCCAAAGCAAGGAATCGCTCCAGGGTATTATCGAGGAACAGGAAGCGACCAATGAGGAACTTAAATCGGCCAATGAAGAAATCCAGTCCAGCAACGAAGAGTTGCAAAGCACTAATGAAGAATTGGAAACTGCCAAGGAAGAACTTCAATCCACCAACGAGGAATTGACCACTCTCAACGAGGAACTCCAGACCCGCAATATCGAGCTTAGCCAGTCGAATAACGACCTCACCAATCTCCTCTCCAGTGTCAATGTCGCCATCATCATGCTCAGTAGCGACTTCACTGTCCGTCGCTTTACTCCCATGGCGGAGAAAATCTTCAATTTGATCCCCTCCGATATTGGCCGGCGTTTAAGCGATTTGAATCGCAATATCGTGGTGCCGGACCTGGATCAATCCATTCAGCAGGTTGTCGACCACCTCACCAGCATCGAGCGCGAAGTTCAGGATCGGGATGGACGCTGGTTCTCCCTGCGCATTCGCCCGTACCGGACCCGTGAAAACAAGATTGAAGGCGTCGTTATTATCCTCGTTGACATCGACGAGCATAAACGTGTGGTTGAGTTGATCATGTCGACCGTCAAGCAACCGTTGATCGCTTTGCATCCTGATCTTCGGGTGAAGCGGGCCAATGATGCATTTTATCAAATGTTCAAGGTTACCCCGGAACAAACCGAGGATCATTATCTCTATGAAGTCGGCAGTGGCCAGTGGAACCTTCCCAAGCTGCGGGCACTATTGGAGGAAACTCTCACCAAACAAACGGTGGTGGACGCTTTTGAGGTGGAGGCTGAGTTCCCCAACCTGGGTCGTCGCACTATGTGGCTGGATGCCCGCAGTTATTCAGAGAACGGCCGGGTGCCCAAGCTCATTCTGTTATCCATTAGGGATGTAACTTCCTAATAGAAATGGCTTTGTTACCAATACTCTCAAATTGCTTGAAATTGACCTTGGCGGCATTGATGTTGCGGGGTCAATGCCCCTTTTTACCAGCGGACATTGCCCCACCCTTTTCGATTCAAAATTGAAAGTTCCTCCTAGCGTTGGGAAATTTACGGGTTCATAGTACGGAAGAGATGGGACAAGGCTGTTTTGAAGTGCTTGATACAAAGGAAAAAGTAAATGTTAGCTGTTCTATGTGTATCTTGTTAAGTTCATCGAAGCCCCCCGGCAGTAGTTCATGAAGACAACCGCGAAACAAATACCAAGAAAGCGGCACACGCCTGCTTCCAAGCGTACACGCTCTGCTATTGTTTCCCAACAAACCCCTTACTCCGACCGCGATGCCTTGATCAGCGATCTGGAGCTTCAACTTACGCGGCTTAAATTGAAGGAGCAGGAATTGCAAGAGGCTCAGGACCGGGTTGAAAAAAACACCGAATACTATTCCCGGCTGTTTAATTCCGCCCCTGTTGGTTATATGGTGCTGGATTGCGTCGGCAACATTGAGGAAATCAATCAGGCCGGAGCTGCCCTTCTCCATTGGCAGCGGGACAAATTGGTTCATGAATCCTTCTCTCGGTTTGTCTGCAAGAAAAGCCTTCCCGATTTTCTGAAACATCTCCGCTCCTGCAAGGGCTCCCATAAGCAGGTCATCACCGAGGTATTAATTCGCACCCACAATGCCCGGCGTGTCCCTGTGGAACTGGTCAGCACCTCCGTCGAAAAAGCTCACGAACCCATTTGCTTCCATACGGCCATCATTGACATTTCGGAACGACGCCGCGCGGAGGAAGCTTTGCGGCTCAGCCAGAATAATTATCAAAACCTGGTGAATTCCATTGAAGGCATTGTCTGGGAGGGAAATGCGGACACTGGTGAATTTACCTTTGTCAGCGAACAGGCCGAGCGCATCCTTGGTTACCCCGTTGAACGCTGGCTTTATGAACCGGATTTCTGGGCCAACCACATTCATCAGGCCGACCGCGAACGGGTGCTGGAAAATCGCCTGCGGGCAGTTGAAACCATGAATAACTTCGTCCAGGAGTTCCGCATGATCACTGCGCAGCGACGCATCATCTGGTTGCGCAACAGTGTGAAGATGATTCGGGATGCCGAAAATCAACTTAAGCTTCAGGGTGTGATGGTTAATATCACCGAGCTTAAGGAGGCCGAGGAAGCTCTGCGCGAAGAAACCCGCACGCTTGAAACTCTCAATCGCATTGGCACTTCGCTTACGGCTGAACTGGATGTCGGGAAATTAGTTCAGGTGGTGACTGAGGCGGGCCGGGAAGTCACCGGCGCCAAGTTCGGAGCGTTTTCTTACAAGCACATCAATGGCAATGGCGAACAGTTCGCCTGGCACACCACTTCCGGGGCTCCGCGTGAAGCGCTTGCCCAGCTTCCGATGCCGCACCACGACCCTCTGCTCCCGCCAACCCAGACGGAAAAGGAAATCATCCGGATTGATGACGTCCTGCACGATCCACGCTCTCCCCAACCCAAGTCGCGCCGTACTGCCCATCGCCCGGCCACACCCATCCGGAGTTATTTGGCCATACCGGTCATCTCACGCTCGGGTGAAGTTCTGGGGGGCCTTCTGTTCGGTCATCCTTCCCCGGGAGTCTTCACCGAACGCGCGCAGCAGCTTTTGGCTGGCATCGCTGCCGAAGCTGGTATCGCTCTTGATAATGCCCGGCTTTATCATGCCGTGAAACAAAGCGAAGCCTATTTCCGCCAACTGGCCGACGCCATGCCTCAAATCGTCTGGACTGCGGACCGGGACGGCCATATCACCTACTTCAACAAACGTTGGGAGGAGTTCACCGGCATGCCCGAAGACCAGCGTATCAACGGTGAAGGCTGGACACCTTACCTGCATCCCGACGATACCAATCGTTGCGCTGAAAAATGGCACGAAGCTATTCACTCGCAGCAGACATTCCAGGCCGAATGCCGCCTGAAGGAATATCAAACCAATAATTTCCGCTGGCAGCTTATCCGCGCGATTCCGATACGCGATGACGGAGGCCAAATCGTCCGCTGGTTCGGCACTTCCACCGATATTGAAGATCAAAAACAAGCCGAGGAAAAAGTGCGGGTCCTTAATACCGCCCTTGAACGCCGCGTCTCCGAACGCACCGCCCAACTCCAGGCGTCCAATCGCGAACTCGAAGCTTTTAGTTACTCCGTCTCTCACGATTTACGCGCCCCACTCCGTAGCATCAATGCGTTCAGTGAATTGGTGCGCGAAGATTATGGCGATAAATTGGATGATCAAGGCCGCCAGTATCTCAGCATTGTCCGGGATGCCAGCGAACAGATGAGCCGTCTCATCGATGATCTGCTTCATCTCTCCCGTGTGACGCGTGGCGAGATGCGCCGCCAGCCACTTGACCTCAGCACGCTGGCTCGCACCATTATTGCCGATCTGCAACGCCTGGACCCAAAACGCCAGGTCGAAGTCGTCATTGCTCCGGACCTGAAGGTAAATGGCGACGAACGGCTGTTGCGCATCGCGCTGGAAAACCTGCTCAATAACGCCTGGAAATTTACCGGCAAACAACCGCACGCTCGTATCGAAATCGGTATGATCACTGAGGAAGGTCGTCCTGTATATTTTGTTCGCGACAATGGAGCTGGCTTCGATATGTCCTTTGCCGGGCGGCTCTTTGGCGCTTTTCAACGCCTCCATTCCAACGCTGATTTTCCCGGCCACGGCATCGGCCTTGCCACCGTCCAACGCATCATCACCCGTCACGGCGGCCGCATCTGGGCCGAAAGCGCCATCGATCAAGGCGCCACATTCTTTTTCACTCTCCCGGCATCTGTCTAATCTTCCTGTTCCCAATTCTTAATCGCCATCTCCCTTTCAGTCGTGGCAGTGCCCCTGCTTGGCAGGCGCTAAATTCTTATCTTTCAGAACATTAAATTAATTCGACAATTATAATCCCGCTTGACCTAAACCACCGGACAAGTTTCTTTCGTCGGCAACATGACCGCTCTGTCCATGCTCACACTGCCACCATGGACCTTCCCTATCCTGTTCCTGACTGGCCTCGTCGCGGGATTCGTCGATTCCATCGCAGGCGGCGGCGGCCTCATCACCCTGCCCGTCTGGCTCGCCCTCGGCATCCCGCCTCAAATCGCCCTCGGCACCAATAAACTCCAGGCCACCTTCGGCTCACTCAGCGCCGCTTGGCATTATACAAATTCCAAACTCGTCTCCCTGCGCCAATGCAAACTCGGCTTCACTTTCACCTTCATCGGTGCCGCCGCCGGCACGCTCGTCGTGCAACAACTCGACCCCGCTTTCCTCAAACGCTTCATCCCCGTCATCCTGATCGCAATCATTATTTACCTGACGCTTCGTCCGCGACTCGGCGATAAAGACCTTCACCCCCGCATGCCCGAAAAACCATTCTACATTATCGCCGGTCTTGGCTTGGGATTTTACGACGGCTTTCTCGGCCCCGGCACCGGCAGCTTTTGGACCATCGCACTCATGCTCGGCCTCGGCTTCAATCTCACCAAGGCCACCGGCTACACCAAAGTGATGAACGTCGCCAGCAACATCAGCTCACTCATCTTTTTTGGGGCTGCCGGAAAAGTCCTTTACGGCGCAGGTCTGACCATGGGCATCGGCCAACTCATCGGGGCGCGCATCGGCTCCGGCATGGTCGTCACTCGCGGTGCCAAATTCATCCGCCCCATCTTCATCACCATGGTCCTCGCCATCACGCTCAAACTCCTCTACGACGTTTACCGCAAATAGCCTTCAGAGGCGAAATTCTCACGACCCCCTGACATTGCCCCGTTTCCATGCTTCACATCCGCTCCAAAATCACCCGCACATCCCGCCACCCATACGCCAGTGCCGGCAACTTCACCCCGCCGATCAGCACCTCCTTCTCCGCAATTTGCTTCCCGCCCAGCTTCTCGTAAAACTCACGCGACGGATTCCCCGCCAGCACCCACGTCAACATTGATGGCAAATCCTCCTGCACCAACTTCTGCACAATCTCCCGCACCAACCGCGTCCCAATCCCCTGTTTTTGATGCGCTGCCAACAAGTAGATCGCATACAGCTCCGCCTTGAAATCCCGGTTGCGACCCCGATACCGCCCCGCCGACGCAAAGCCAATGAGCCCGCCCTGGTCATCTTCGGAGACAAAAATAAAAGAAGTATTTCCCGGTGCGAGCCACGTGCACCAATCCTTCTCGCGCTGTTCACGCGAAAGGCTTTCCAGGTGCGCTTGAGGCACAAGCCCGACGTAGGTGCTTCGCCAGCACTCCACATGGACACGCGCAATCTCGGCCGCATCCGACACTTGAGCAGAGCGAATCTGCATCGCTTTACAAGATGACCCCAAACCGCGCATTTGTCAGGTCGAATCGCGTGCCCGCTTCCTATTCCCTTGTCATACAATCGAAATCCATTCTCGAGCGCCGCAATTACGCCACTTTATCGTAAACTCCGCATGGCCCTTCCATTTGCAGCGACACCAACCCGCACACCCTAACCGGCGGTCACACCACCCGTCGCAGTCCGAACCCCCAACCCGCACTTTAAAACAACTCGTACCTACTCGCACTAGGTCGTACCAGCTCGCACCAACTCAACCACCAACCCTTGCCATCGCCATTTTTGCAAACTTGTGCCATTCGTCCCAGTCCGTTCGCTGCCTTTGCCATCCTCCATCCTCTTCTTAGTTTATCCCCCATCCGCGTCCATTGGCGCAATTCGCGGATTTAAACATTTTTAACCCGGATTAACTCGGAATAGCCGGGAATAACCGTCAACCAGCCATCTCAATTCCGCATTCGACAAGCTCGCAACTACTCGCAATAGCTCGTACCAGCTCTAAACAGCACCGCCAAGCCAGCGTCCCGCAACTGACAACCAACGACTGACCACGAACCAACTTTAGAATGTCAAAGAACCACGCCCCGGCATTAAGCCGGGCCGCACCGCCACTTTCCATCATTGACGCAAAGCGTTATAACAATGGTTATACAACAAGTCAACCTCTTTTCTTCTGTAACGGCAGTTTATACCCCGTGGCTGCGTCTCGTGAGAGCGCAGCAAACTTTTCCCTGAATCGTAGCTGCGGTCGGCAGACCGTGGCTGACTCCTCCACTCCCGCCCTATCCCCGGTTAAAAACTGGCTTTCGCTTCGTTTCCCAATTCGCGCAATTCACGGACACAACTCCCCGGCCCTCCGTAGCCTCAGCCTTCGATGCTCGCCTGCCCTTTCCCCGACCCCATTTTGAACTTTAAATTTTTACTTTTGAATTGATTCGTTCCTCTATCCTCGCGTTATTACCCCGTCCTCTTCAATCATTCCGCACTCCGCACTCCGAATCCCCCATTTGGCACCCCCAAATTCCCCACAAATTTTCTTTGCTCTTAAGGCTTGGGGGAGTTAATTTCGTTTCCGGTTTGTCCGATGGTGTAATGGTAGCACAAGGCCCTTTGGAGGCTTTTGTCATGGTTCGAATCCATGTCGGACAGCCAATCTACCCCCCAAAGAATATTCACGGCCAGTAGCAATACTTGGGTGACTCCACGTGATAAGACTCATTATCAGTATAACAATTTCATCTCCGGACGACAGGTCGTTCCCGGCAACTCTCATTAACACCGCGGCTTCAGCCCGGTGAAAACCTAGGCTGAAATTAGATTCAGCCGTTTCAACGGCTTCTGGCTGGCGTGGCAAAAGCCGTTAAAAACGGCTGAATGTCTCTTGAGTCCCTATCCCGAAGCTTCCCTTCCACCCCAACACCCGTTGACAACCAAGCCCGCAGCCACCACCTTTCACTCAGAGATTTGAAGCAATGACTACCGTGACCACGATAAGTCCAACCCGAATCCGAATCGCCCGCTACGTGGCGTTCAGCGCCGACCTGTTACAAATCGGTTTATTTCCCCTCTTCGGCGAAGGCTTCTTCTCACCACTCGCCGACATCTTGGACGTCGTGGTTTGCGTGATACTAACCCGTCTCATCGGCTGGCATTATTCGTTCATACCAAGCTTTCTCGCCGAAATCGTGCCCCTCGTCGATCTGGTGCCCACATGGACCATTGCCGTATTGCTGGCCACCCGTCAGAAACGAGTCGTTGCCTCAAGCCCCGCCCAGGTCTATGTCCATCCCTCCACCCAACCGCAGTTGAAAAATTAATTGTAGTATAGCAACCCAAAGCTCTTTAGAGGCTTTTGTCATGGTTTGAATCCATGTCGGACAGCCAACCTTCCTACTGCGCACTCAATCCTCCGAAAACAAATACTCCAAATCTGTCTTCGTCAAACTGCGCGCAAAGCCTTCTTCGCCCAGAACATCGGCAATCGTTTGCGCCTTGCTCTGTTGCAATTCCCAGATCTTTTCCTCCACCGTTCCCGGCGCGATCAACCGGTACGCATTCACCGTGTTCACCTGCCCGATGCGATGCGAGCGGTCAATCGCCTGCGCTTCCACCGCCGGATTCCACCACGGATCATACAGCACCACATAGCTGGCATTCGTCAGGTTCAAGCCCGTCCCCGCCGCGCGCAAACTGAGTAGGAACACCGCCGCATCCGGGTCGGCTTGGAACGCATTCACCACTTCCTGGCGTTGCTTCGTCTGGCCCGTCAGCAAATGCGTTTTGATCTGCCGCTGCTGGCATTCCGCTTCCAGCAACTTCAACACCTGCACAAACTGACTGAACACCAAAACCTTTTGCCCATGCGTCAACAGCGGGTCCAGCAATTCGAACAACGTCTCCGTCTTGCCCGAAGCCGCGTCGTTCCCCACCAATTGCGGATGGCAGCAAATCTGCCGCAACCGCGTCAACGCCGCCAGCACATGGATCTTGCTCTGGCCCAAACCACGTTCCGCCACCGTCTGGAACACCTGCTCGCGACTCCGCCGCAATTCCGCCAGATAAAGTTTCCGCTGGTCTTCGCCCAACTGGCAATCGCGCCGTTCCTCGATACGCGGCGGCAAATCCTTCGCCACACGATGCTTCAACCGGCGCAACATCAACGGCCGCAGCTTCGACGAAAGCCGGCGACGCGCAATCCGCTGGGCGCTCTCCGCGTCCTCCCCGCGCGGCTCGTACGTCTGGCCGAAATGCTCCTGGTTGCCGAGATAACCCGGCTGCACAAAATCCACGATACTCCACAGATCCAGCAACCGGTTTTCCAGCGGCGTCCCCGTCAACGCCAGCATGTGGTCGCCGCGCAATTGCTTCACCGATTGCGTCACCTGCGCCGTCGGGTTCTTGATGAACTGCGCTTCGTCCAAAATCACCGCGCCGAAGGCAAACTTCTGCAACGCCTCCAGGTCGCGCCGCAACAATGCGTAATTCGTCACGATCAAATCATGCTGCGGAATCTGTTTGCGCAGGTTATGCCGCGCCGCGCCGCTCTCCAGCACCAGCACCTTCAAGTGCGGCGTAAACCGATTCGCCTCGCGCCGCCAATTATGCAGCACCGATGCCGGGCAAATTACCAGCGACGGCTTGGGACTCTTGCTGTTCCGCTCCGCCAGCCACGCCAGCCAGGTCAACGTCTGCAACGTTTTGCCCAGGCCCATGTCGTCCGCCAGGATACCCCCCAGCTTCAGCAGCGTGAGATGACAAAGAAAATCAAAACCTTCCTTCTGGTACGGACGCAACTCCGCCTTGATCGTTGGCGGAATGTCCGTCGGCGGCGTGCCCTTGAATTCCTTCAACCGCTCCTTCAACGCCTGCGCCTGCGGCGTATTGCCAAAGCGTTCCAACCCCGCCTCGTCCAGATGCGCCGCCTGCTCGATGCCAATCCGGTGCGGCACGGGAATCAATCCATCCACGCCCAGATCCGCCATCGCCTCATGTGCGGTCTGCACCGCCTGCGAATCCAGTTCCACCCAGCCGGAATCAGGCAGTTTCACAAAACGTCCCGTCGCCGTCTGCAACCGCTGCAAGTCGGCGGGCGTCAATTTCATCCCTTCCTGTTCCCACTCGGCCGAAACCGCCAGCCAATCGATGCCGCTCCCCTTCACCACCACGCGCGGACGCAATTGCCGCGGTTGCAGGAAGAGCCGATGAAACGCCGGGTTGCCTAAAAATTCTGCGCTCGTCGGCCGATCCGGCCACGCCACTGCCAGCGTGCTTAAAAAATTCTCATTCGCGTCGCCCACCCAAAGCCCCGGTTCCGGCGTAAACCAATCCAATTGCCGCAGCCATTGCGTCACCGGTTCCAGGCGCGGGTCATCGAGGATCTCCGGCTTGTCGGTCTTTTGCTTGCGCGATTCGTTCGGTTGCCATTCATGGCCGTTCCAGATCCACACGCTCTGGTCCCGCTCGCTCCGCGCCAGCAAACGCAACCGCACCGTGTCGTCCAGCAGTTCGAAAATAAATTGCGGCGTCGCCGGGTGCGCCACGCAAAGCTGTTCCCAATCCACCCCGGCCACCGAACGCGTTTTGCGCAAATGCTTCAAGAGCCGATGGGTCAACTTGCGGACCGGCATCGTCGGTTTCTTTGCCCAATGCTCCAGCAAAGTCAGTGGCGGCGCATTGCGCAGCAGATAAAAATCATTCCCCACCAGGGCCAGCGGCGGCCGGCCGGAAAAGAATTTTACATCCTGCAACCCATGCACCGTCCCGCAGGGCAGCGTCAATCGATGCGTGAATGAAAGTTCGCTCTCCCCATTTTCCAGGTGTGGTGTCAGTTCTGCGGTTTGCCCATGGAACTTCAGTGCCCCCCCTTCAATCGATTCCAGCCGTCCGCACTGTCCCCAGCGCGCCAGCCAATGCAGCAAGTCCAGATCGGTCAGCCGCAATGTTGCCTCACCATCCTGTCGCTCGGCATGAGTCTCCGCCAGCCACTGGATGAACTCCCAATCCTGCGGCAAAAATAATTCCTGCTCATGCGCCGCGCGCGTGGTCAACTCGATCAACTCGGCCAGTGTCTTCTGCTTTTCTCCCGTGCGGATGCGAAACAAATGAAACTGAATTCCCAGCCGATGCCGCGCCGGCCGGTCGCTCTCCGGCTCCATGCGGCACATCACCCGCAAAGCCGCCCGTGGCGAATCCAGATGGGTCGGCGTCGGCGGAAAAAGCCAGCTCTCCAATTGCTGCACCAACTGTTGCTCCTGTTCCGCCTCTTCCACTTCCGCAAAATGATCCAGGTTGGCGTGCGACACCAATTCCGTCGGCAGCGGACGATGTGCCCGCAAAAATAGAAACGCGAGCTGCTCCAACCTTGCTTTACCCTGCACCGCCATCAGGCGCGGCCACCATTCGTCACCGGCAAAATCCTTGCGCGATAGCGACAGCTTCTCGAAATAATCTTCCAAAAGCAGCCACGCCCGTTGCGAGTCGCTGCACGTGGAAAACTGGGTCAGAATGTCAGTACGGCCGGTGACGGCCGCTTTGGAATCGGCCAATTCACGCCGGAGATCGGCGAGCGCACCGTAGGTCTTGGAAAGGACCGTGTGATGTGCGTCGTATTTAGTTGTACTGGGAGAACGAACCCCGTTCCCGTTTCTTGCCGAAACTTTAGCCATCTGATTTCCGTCTGATTTGGCTGCCTATAGGCAACCGTCTATCATCTCCTCAAAAATGGCCTTGGTGGTCAACCAGAAAGCAAAGAAATTTGATTGGAACCGAAAAAATTAGATTTTTTCTTGACTCTCAGTCTCCGACTTTGCCAACGATTTCAGCTTTTCTTCCATATCCCGGATGCGATGTATCAAGTCAGGCAGCAGTTGTAATGCCACCCATTGCCGCTTCCCCTGGCGATCGGGCACTGCCGGTGAGCCAAGCCATTTCTCACCATCCTTGATGTCGTGCATGACGCCCGATTGGGCTGCAATCGTCACCTGGTTCCCGATGTTTAAATGCCCCGCCAATCCCACCTGCCCACCCACAATCACATAGTTCCCCAGCTTCGTGCTCCCCGCGATTCCCACCTGCGACACAATCAACGTATTTTCCCCAATGATTACGTTATGCGCAATCTGGACCAGGTTATCGATCTTCGTTCCCTTGCCAATCATCGTCGGCCCCAGCGCCCCGCGATCCACCGTCACATTGGCCCCAATCTCTACATCATCCCCTATGATGACAGTGCCAACCTGCGGCACCTTGCGATGCACTCCACGGTCGAATACGTAGCCAAACCCATCCGAACCAATCACCGTGCCGGAATGAATTCGCACCCGGTTCCCAATCTGCGTTCCCGCATAAATCGTCACATTGGGGAAAAGATTTACATCTTCTCCAATCTGCGTGCTGGCGCCGATATGATTTCCCCCTTGCAGCACCGTTCGCGCGCCAATCCGCACTTGTTCGCCAATCACGCAATGCGGTCCTATATGAGCCGCCGGATCAACACTAGCCGATGCCGCCACTACTGCTGTTGGATGAATCCCCGCCGCCACTGCCGCTTCCGGGAAAAAGAGTGGTAAAACCTTCGCAAACGCAATCCGGGCATTGGGGACTCGAATCAACGTCTTCTGCTTTGAATCGAATTGGCCGGATACCAATATGGCGGAAGCCGCGCTGGCCTCGGCATTGGCAAAATAAGTTTCGTTCTCGGCGAATGTCAGGTCGCCCGGCTGGGCCCGGTCCGCCGCCGCAAAACCGGTCAGCGTGATCGAGCCATCCCCCAGGACTTCTCCCTGGAGTTGTTTGGCAATTTCGGCGGCAGTAAAAGGCATAACTATTTTTGACCGCAAACTATGGCTTCAAAATTTAATCGGCAATCGCGCACACTAATCCCGGCATCGCCCATTTCAACCCGCTGGCTTGTCGCAAAACCGATTTACGACTACACCCCGCGAGAAGTCACCCGTTGACTTGAAAACACCCGGCACTATATAAACTCGTCGTCAGCTAATTCAACATCAACTTTACTTTTATGGCTAATACATTACGTGTCGGCATGATCGGCTACCGCTTCATGGGCAAGGCCCACTCGAACGCCTGGCGTCAAGCGCCCCATTTCTTCCCGCTCAAGGCCAACGTCGAAATGCATACCATCTGCGGACGCGATCCCGCCGGGGTCGAAGCCGCCCGCGCCCAACTCGGCTGGAACAATGTCTCCACGGATTGGCGTGCCGTCGTCAACTCGCCTGACATCGACATCGTGGACATCAACACACCCAATGATTCCCACGCCGAAATCGCCATCGCCGCCGCCCGCGCCGGCAAGCACGTCCTCTGCGAAAAACCTCTCGGCCTGACCGTCAAACAATGCGAAGACATGGTCGCTGCTGTAAAGAAGGCCAAAGTGGTCAACATGGTTTGCCACAACTACCGCCGCATCCCCGCCATTGCCCAGGCCAAAAAAATGATCGAGGAAGGTGCCATCGGTCAGGTCTACCATTATTACGCCCGCTATGCGCAGGATTGGATTGTCGATCCCAAGTTTCCGCTCGTCTGGCGTTTGCAGAAAGGCGTCAGTGGCTCCGGCACGCATGGCGATATCAATGCCCACATCATTGACCTTGCCCGCTATCTCGTCGGCGAATTTCAGGAAGTAAGCGGCTTGATGCATACCTTCATCAAGGAACGTCCCCTCATGGATTCCGGTGGCAAAGGCCAGGGCCTGACCGCCAAGTCCGCCCAGAAAATGGGCAAAGTCACCGTGGACGATGCCGCCATGTTCATCGGCCGCTTTAAGAACGGCGCGCTTGCCAACCTCGAAGCCACCCGCTTCGCCCTGGGCCGCAAGAACCACATCGAAATCGAAATCAACGGCTCCCAAGGCTCTCTCTGCTTCGACTTCGAAGACATGAATCGCCTCCAGTTCTTCGACAACACCAATCCCGGCGACCGCAAAGGCTTTCGCGATATTCTCGTGACCCAACCCGGCGGCGTCCATCCCTACGTCGGCCAATGGTGGCCGCCCGGTCACATCATCGGTTATGAACACACCTTTGTGCATACCATTGCCGATTTCGTAAATGCCTGCGTCGGCGGCAAATCTGTCCAACCCACGTTCGAAGACGGTCTCAAAAACCAACAGGTCCTGGAAGCCGTGGAAAAATCCGCGAAGAACCGCCAGTGGGTGAAAGTATAGCCAGTCTTATCACTATCAAATCGCAAAGCCGCCCATTCGGGCGGCTTTTTAATTCGTAAATTCAGCTATTCTTCTTTTGTGAAAAGCAACTTTGTGGCATGAAATTGGGAAAAATGGATTCTTCTCCAGCTCAACATCGGGTTCGGTGGATTTATTTGGCGCTGGCCTTGGGCACTCTCGCAATCTTTTCTTCCACACTTGGCCATGGCTTTATCACTTTTGACGATCCTGAATACGTCATAGCCAACCTCCATATTCAGTCCGGTTTCTCTTGGGATGGCCTGGTCTATGCCTTTACGACCGGCGATAGTTCCAACTGGCATCCGCTGACCTGGCTTTCATACATGCTCGATTATGAGTTGTACGGGTTGAAACCGGTCGGCTATCACCTTACCAACCTTCTGTTTCACACTGCCAACACCCTGTTGCTCTTTGGGGTATTACGCCTGATGACTAGGACTGTTTGGAGAAGCGCCCTGGTGGCTGCGCTCTTTGCCTGGCACCCCTTGCACGTTGAATCCGTGGCTTGGATCGCCGAGCGCAAGGATGTCTTGAGCACCTTTTTTTGGCTGCTGACCATGATCGCGTATGTGCGTTACGTTCAAAAGCCGGATAAACGACGCTATCAGTTTACCTTGATGTTATTTGCCTGCGGCCTCTTGGCCAAACCGATGGTAGTTACTCTGCCCTTTGTTTTGCTTCTGCTGGATTTCTGGCCGTTGAAACGCATCTCAAATTCGTTTCTCCAACTCACGCCGCCGGAGAATGACCCCTCGAAATTAACCGGGAGCGGCATCGGTCGGACCCGGCCTCTCAACAAGTTGTTCCTGGAGAAAATACCGTTTTTTGCCTTGTCTCTCGCGGCCAGTGTTATCACCTTCATGATGCAGAAAAAAAGGGGGAGCCCTCGCCCCTTTGGATTTTATTTCTGCCGGTCAACGCGTTGCCAATCTCCCCATTTCCTATATCCGCTATTTGAGAAAAATGCTCTGGCCAACGGACCTTGCCATTTTTTATCCATTTCATTCCTGGCCCATCTGGCAGGTTGCCGCAGCGGTTTTACTTTTATTGGTCTTTTCATTTGCAGCCGTTGCCATGTTGCGGCGGCGTCCCTTTGTTCCGGTTGGCTGGTTTTGGTTTATTGGCACCTTGGTGCCAGTAATTGGCGTCATTCAAGTCGGCGTTCAATCCATGGCTGATCGGTACACTTATATTCCGTTAATTGGTATATTTATTATTCTGGCGTGGGGTGGGTTCGAAGTTGCTTCTCAATTTCGCGTCTCCAAACCGGCGATGGCCGGAGTAAGTGGCCTCATCCTTTCTGCCTGTCTCATCCTCACCGGCTTTCAACTGCAAATTTGGAAAACCAGCATTACCCTTTTCAGGCATGATCTTGCTGTCGCTGGAGAAAGCTTTAACGGGAATAACAATCTGGCGCTGGCTCTCAGTGATGCGGGCAAAACTGACGAAGCCTTGGACTTATTCAATCGGTCACTGCGCATTCGACCAAATTATTCAGGAACATATTACGATATCGGAATAATTTACGAGGGACGCCAGGATTATCGAACCGCCATCGAATACTTTAACAAGGCTTTGAGTATCAACCCCCGGGATGCACAGGTCCATTACAGCATGGGAAATGTATTGGCCTTGCAGGGGAAGTACACAGAGGCTGCCGATGAATATACCCGGGCTGTGCAAATTGAGCCCACGTCCCCGGAAATGAATTATAATCTGGGAGTGATGTTGCTCAAATTGCAATACACCAACGAAGCTATTGATTATTTCAAGACCGCTCTAAGAAATAGACCAAAATACCCTCATGCTTGGTATCAGTTGGGAGTTGCTTATGATACACTCGGCAATACCGCCGGTGCTATCCATGACTATAAAGAAGCGCTCCGCCTCGCTCCTGACTTTACCCAGCCTCAACTCAAGCTCGCCATGCTCCTGGCCCGGGAAGGAAATTATTCTGAAGCCCGGGAATATTTCGCCAGGGCAATAAAACTTGAACCAACCAACAACATTGCCCGTTTCAACCTGGCCGCCACCTTTGAAGCAGAGAACCAATTGGATCAAGCCATCGCTGAATTCTCAGAAGTAATTCGCCTCAAGCCCGATGATTTGAATGCCCGCCGCAGATTGGCCGGGTTGCAAAGCCGGCAGCAGAAATTTGATGCCGCCATCCAAACCCTGCGTGATTCACTTCGCCTCAAACCCGATTCCGCTGAAACCCTCGCCAATCTCGCCTGGCTGCTCGCCACCTGCTCCAAGCCTGAATTACGCAACGGCCCCGAAGCCGTGCAATTGGCCGAGCGGGCCTTCAAACTGGGAGATCAAAATGATCTTAGATTCCTGACCGTTCTCGACACTTCCTATGCCCAGGCAGGACGCTTTGACGAAGCCATCAAAACCGCCCAAAAAGTCCAGGAACTTGCCTCCGCGGCCAAACAAACTTCCGTCGCCGAAAATGCCGGTAAACGACTCGAACTGTATCGCGCTGGAAAAACTTACCACCAGTAAAGCCTTCTTGGAGGCACCACCACCCGCCACCCCGCACATCGGACTTACTCGCCCAATAATTCCGTCGTCTTCGCTCCAATATCCGCATGCTTCACCAGCGATTCACCCACCAGGATCGCTCCCGCACCGCACTTCTCCAAACGCTCCACATCCGCGCGCGTATGAATGCCGCTTTCAGCCACCAATAATTTGGCCCGCCCGTCGGACGTTGCGCGCAGTTGCACCGCCAACCGCTCCGTCGTAGCCAAATCCACCTTGAAAGTTTTCAAATCGCGGTTGTTCACTCCAATGACCTGCGCCCCTGCCGCCAGTGCCCGCACCAACTCCCGGTCATCATGCACTTCCACCAAAGCGGTCAACCCCGCCTGCGTGGCCAGTTCATGAAAATGTTTCAAGCGCGCATCATCTAAAATCGCCACGATCAGCAGAATCGCATCCGCGCCCCACTCAATCGCTTCCAGGATCTGCCGCTCATCAATGATGAAATCCTTGCGTAACAGCGGCAACTTCACCGCCGATCGAATCTGTTTCAGATACTCCAATGCGCCTTGAAAAAACTTCTCATCCGTCAGCACGGAAAGGCAACTCGCTCCCGCCGCTTCATACTCCTTGGCAATCCGCACCGGATCAAAGTTCGGACAAATAATCCCCTTTGACGGTGATGCTTTCTTTACCTCCGCAATCAAAGCCAATTTACCAACTCGCGGCCGGCGCAATGCCGCCGTAAAATCCCGCTGTTCACCACGCGCTTGCAATGCCGTCTTCAGGTCCGATACCAAAACACTCCGCTTCGGCAACCGGGCAATCTCCACCTTCTTTTGCTCAACAATGGTATCAAGAATGTTCATCGAGATTATTTCAAGTGACGAATTTCAAATGACAAATTGCCTGGAGCCCACGCCATGACACGGGACGCCTGCGCCATTGGTCATTTCAGCATTAAGCCATTCTTTAGTCATTAGGATTTAGAAATTCGTCATTTATAACTATTCCTCTTCATCCTTCACCCCAGCCATGCGCTTCGCCGGACATCCCGCCCGCAACCACCCATTCACGAACGGATCCAAATCCCCATCCATCACCGCTTGCACGTCACTCGTCTCCACGCCCGTCCGCAAATCCTTCACCATCCGATACGGCTGAAAAACATAACTGCGGATTTGGTTGCCCCACGAAACACTCCCCTTCTCCCCGTAAAAACGTTCCATCTCCTGCTTCGCGGCATCCAATCGCTGGGCATAAATTCTCGAAAGCAACAGCTTCATCGCCGTCGCCCGGTTCTGATGTTGTGAACGTTGCGTTTGCGACGCCACCACCAACCCCGTCGGGATATGCGTGATGCGCACCGCCGTTTCCACCTTGTTCACGTTCTGCCCGCCCTTACCGCCGGAGCGAAACGTATCCACATGAAATTCATTGGGCGGAATGGCCACTTCCTCCGTCTCTTCAATTTCCGCAATCGCATCCACACTCGCAAAACTCGTGTGCCGCCGCTTATTCGAGTCGAAAGGCGAAATCCGCACCAACCGATGCACCCCGCGCTCCGCCTTACAGAACCCATACGCATTCTCGCCTGAGATCAGCAATGTCGCGCTCTTGATCCCCGCCGTTTCCCCCGGCAACGCATCCGTCACTTCCACCTGCCACCCGCGCAATTCCGCCCAGCGTTGATACATCCGCAACAGCATGTTCGCCCAATCGCACGACTCCGTCCCGCCTGCCCCCGCATTGATGCTCAGGATGCAATTGTTCTTGTCGTGCGGTCCATTGAGAAAAACCTTCAGCTCGAGACTCTCCAACTCCTTGGTAAACGCGCCCAGGTCGCGCTCCATCTCCTTCTCATACTTCGCCTGCTCGGATGGCGACTCCCCTTCCGCCAGTTCCACCATCGCTTGGAAATCTTCCACCTGCCTTTCCGCCTTCGTCAGGGGATCAATCCGCTTGCGCAAAGTATTCGCCTCATCGATGAGCTTTTGCGCCTGCTCACGATTATTCCAAAAAGTATCCCCCGCCATCAAGGCGTCCAACTCGCTTAAGCGTTTTTGTACGTTGGGGACGTCAAAGAAACCTCCGCAAATGCGCAAGTTTATCCGTCACACTGATCAACTGAGGTTTGATGACATCGAACATATCGGTCGAATATAATAGAGAAGAAATCCAGAATCCAGAGCGATTCTTGCCCTTCTGCATCCCCACCTGAGAGCGCTCATCCTCGCGCGCATTTGCCTTCTGGCTGCCTTCTGCATTCTACCTTCTCACTTCCTACAATTCATCCTCCCGCTCCGCATAAAACAGCCGATGCGCCCGCTCATAATCCGCCTCCGGCACCAATACCTTAGCCAGCCGATTCAAATCCCCGTCATCCGGCAAACTCGGATCATCAAATTCCTGCGTCGCGGCTATCCCATGCTTCTCCAGCATCATCACCAACATATCCGTATTAATTGCCGGCCCCGTATAAAAAAGCTTCATGGAATTGCCAATCTGGTGCTATTCGTGTCGGTATTAACCAGCGCCTCTGGCAATCGTGTATAACGATTAAGTCGCTCCACATGCCCGTCCACGAATAAAATATTTCCATCATTATGATGCATTTTTTCCGTCCAGCCTATCGCATAATTTGTTTTTATCACTGCCAAACCTGCGCCAATCGCAACTCCATTTGTCATCAAATTACGGTCTCCAGCGAGCGGCATCATGGGTACAACATCTTCAGCGTCCACCGCAATAAAGTAGCTCACATTGGAATTCTGTAATGACCTGAAATTGGCTGCCGGCATTCGCACATCAGTTGGACAAAGCAAAACTTTCACATTTGCCAGTTCATTTGATAAACACTGGAAATGAAGAAAAGCATTCCCTTCGCTTACATATTCTTTGGAACCTGCTTGATTCGTTGAATACTGCATGGGGAAGTCATCACTACTACCGGAATTCCAAATCCGAAAAGATAATCCCACCTGTTTCAAATTATTTGCACATTGGTTGCGTTTGGCCTTTACCTTTGATTTCCACAAAGCCGGCGGCAGAAAGCCAACCACTACCACTACAATGGCGATGATAAGCAACAACTCCACCAACGTGAATCCTTGGATTTTGCTGCCCCGCTCCTTTGAGCCTGCACGCTTGAAGTCCATGCATTGCTTATCCACTCCGTTTATCTCCTTCAAGACAATCACCCCTCGGCAACGGTCTTAATTTGAATCCGGCGAATATAAAGTCCAACCGCATTCTTTGCCTGCTTCCCTCGACTTTTGAAACAGGAAGGGTTCGCCCGGCGCAAATTGCTCAAGGCAGGCCTCACAAATATGCCAGGTGCACGACCCACCAGGTCGGCCTGCCAGCGTATAGCTCACCGTCGCTTCCCCCTGATTGCATTTTTCGCAAACCATAATTACTCCTTTCCTTTCTATCATTAGCAACCGCCCCCACCGCCGCGTATTGTGGCGAACACCTCAAGGCGGCAACACCAATCGGTTCGTCGCCATTCCACTGCGCATCAAAGCTTCCCGTAATTTTGAAGAAGTAAGCTGCTCCGAATGCCCATCTGCAAAAAGAACATTACCCGCCTTGCGGTGCATCTGGTCAGTCCATGCTATCGCGTAATTCGTCATCGTGACCTGGTTGGTTGCTATCTCCAGAACACCTCCCTTGGGCGGAACTCCACTCGTCAGGTTTCGGTCGCCCCCAAGTAACCCGTTAGGTTCATCTCGCTCTGCATTTACGCCAACAAAGTAACTCACATGACCGCTATTAAAATCAGTGACAAAATTAGTCGCAGCCTCTCGTTTCTTATCCGCCGGACAAATAAGTGTTTTAGGGCTGGGAAAATCGTTCGACATCACCTGGAAATAAATGAACATCTGCTTCCCATTCGCAAAACTTGGCCCATCAAAATCATTCGTCCGATACCGCATGGGATAAATATCGTTCTCTTCCGTCCATACACGAAATGCGACCCCAACCTGTTTCAAATTATTGACGCATTGGATTCTCACTGCGTTCTGGGGTTTATGCACACCCGGTTGCAGAAGCAGAAATAGAAAAAGAGCAACAACACTGACTCCGATAACCACCATCAACTCCAACACAGTAAACGCAAACGCCCGTTGAACTTTGTTTGATTTTCGTGTTTTCATAAAATACCAATCTATTCATGCCCTCCCGTCCCCGCCCACACCGCACGTAAAACCCACACCGAGCCAACCCCACCCGCGACCAATCAATTATCCCGTAGCAGCTCGACGTTAGTCGGCTCTGACATTGCCTTTTGCCACCCATCATATTCCTCGCGTACGCGACCCACAACCCAACCCTTCACTGCGGAAACACCAATCGATTCGTCGCCATTCCCGTCCTGGCCACCGCGTCTTTCAGCCTGCTGGCACTAAGCATTTCCACATGAGCATCCGTAAACAGCACATTACCTTGGCCCATGTGTATTTTCTTTGCCCAGCCGACAGCCTGATTAGTCGTTACCTCAAGGATGCCATTCTTCGCGGCAAATCCATTTGTCAGGTTTCTATCCCCGGCAAGCAGACATGCGGGATTTGTTTCATTCGCATCCAAACCCACAAAATAGCTCACGCGACTGCTATTAAAATCTGTCGTAAAATTCGTTGCTGCCATTCGCTTTTCATCATTTGGACAGACCACCATTTTAGGATTGCTGATCTCATTCGAGATCGATTGAAAATAAACGAACATCTGCTTCTCATTCGCAAAGCTCGGCCCATCAAAATCATTTGTCCGGTACTGCATGGGGTAAACCGATCCGTTGTCATCCGCCCATATCCGAAACGCTATCCCATTTTGTTTCAGATTATTAACGCATTGCATTCTTATATAGCCTTGATGACGAGGTCTGGATAAAGCGGGCAACAAGAGACCTGCTGCAACCATGATGATGAACACCACCACCATCAACTCCAACACCGTGAACGCTCGTTTAATATTGATTGTAGTTTTAGTCTTCATGGAAACACCAATCGATTCGTCGCCATTCCCGTTTTCACCAAAGCTTTTCTTACTTTCGTCGAGTTAAATTTCTCCACGCGTCCATCAGCAAACAGCACATTTCCACCCACCTTATGCATATTCGTCCCCCAACTGATCGACTGACCGGTCGTAAATTCCAAAATCCCATTCTGTATCATCCGGCCGTTCTTCAGATTGCGATCACCTGATAAAACACTGTTCGTCAGGCTTGCATTCGCATCCAATCCAACAAAATAGCTGACGCGGCTATTGTCGAAGTCTGATGTCCAATTCGTTGCAGAAGCCCTTTCATCTGCGGAGCACACTATAAGCTTGGGATTGCTCAATTCGTTGGACATGATCTGAAAGACTCGGAACACCTCGTTTCCGTCCATAAATTCTTTCACCCCACCCAGATTCGTGGAAACCTCCATTGGAAACTTATTCCCGTTATCACCCGACCAAATGCGAAACGCTATCCCACCTTGCCTCAGATTATTGACGCATTGAATCCTCTGCATCGGACCTTTTGGATGATTCAGCGGTGGGAGCAACAGTCCCACCAATATCACCAAAATTAGAATCACCACCATCAACTCCAACACCGTGAACGCTCGCCTTTCTGCCCCTCCACGCGTTCTTCGGCAGAGCTTCATGTATTCTCCTCCTCGGGATCAAGAGATGGCAACTCGTGCGCCGCGATGGCCTCCTCCTTGTTCTTCTTGCGCATCATGCGACGGCGCACGAGTTCCATAATCATCAGTAGAATCAGCAACAGCAGCAGCAGCCACCAGTAATTCCCTTTAGCAGTCTTTTTAACCGGCTTCTGTGTCAGGGCAATCGGAACAAACCCGCTATCGACAGCCACTTCAGCCTCATTTGTTTTCGACAAAGCAACTGCAGCAACCGAAGTCGTATTGGTGTTGAATTTTGCCAGGGTTGCACTTCCATTGTTTGTCACACTATTTATCGGTTGCAGGTCCCTTGCCGAATGCGAAGAGTCTCTCGGCACGAATGGCTCCTTTGAGAGGCCACCATTTTGCCCCGCTTGCGCGCCATTCTCAGGAGACGTCGGAGAAGTGAGAAAAGGAAATCCCGGCTCTTGCGAAGGACTATTTTGCGCCAGGGGAGAAGCCGGCCCGGCCGGCGGTTTGATCGTCGGCAGGATAAAATCCGCCCCCGCAGGCGCATTATCTTTCGGCGGCGTCAATGTCATCCCCCGCAAATCCTCCACGTGCGCATCCGCATAAAGCACATTGCCTCTAAAGTAATGCAACTCGCCCGTCCAATTCGCCAGCGTGTTGTCATTCAATCGAACCATGGTGCGGGAACCTGTGCTCGCGTTGGTAATATTGCGGTCCCCGGCCAAAATTGAATGCGGCTGGGAATAGTCCGCATTCGCCCCCACGAAGTAACTCAGGTTTCTGTTGTCGAAATCTGCAAAGCCCCCTGCTGGCAATCGCGCCATGTCCGCCGGACAAACCAGCGGCTTGGGCGTGGCCAGTTCATTTGATAAAGCCTGAAAGTGCCGGAATTCAAAATAGAATTCATTGCCTGCCCGGTAGGAAGCACGAATAAGCTCCAACGTTCCTCCATTATTCGTGGAAGTCTGCATGGGAAACCGATCCCCGTGCTCATGCACAAACATATGAAACGCCAGACCGGCCTGCTTCAGATTTGACACGCACTGAATCCGCCGTGCCTTTGCCTGGGTCTTGGTCAGTGCCGGGAGCAGCAACGCCGCCAGTATGCCAATAATGGCGATAACCACCAGCATCTCCACCAACGTAAACGCCCCGTTCCTTTTTTCTGACAATCTCATACCAAGGGTTTCAACTTTCCTTCTCAGCACAAACAATGCCGTGCCGTTTTCACGTGTAAACAAGTGTAAGCCACCTGTAAAATGAGTGATTTTCACGCAAGATCAGCGTGAAATCCTTCCGTTTAAAAGTAACCCCCCCTCGAATATTTCCTTTTTCGATTCGTCGAATTATCCAGTTGCATGAACAGAAAAGCACACTCTCACGGTTTCACACTGGTTGAATTGCTGGTGGTTATCGCCATTATTGCCATCCTCGCCGGCATGCTCCTGCCCGCCTTGAGCAAAGCCAAAACCAAGGCGATGACTGCCAGATGTTCCAACAACGTCCGCCAACTCGGCCTTGCCATGCAAATGTTTGGCGATGACAATAACGATCTCCTGCCCCAAGCCAATGGCGGTGTCGACTGGAATAGTACCGACCCCGTGCCTTGGACCCGCCCGCTCCTGGATTACTATCACAATACCAACGTGTTGGTCTGCCCCCCCATGAGCCAGGTCCAAAAAACCTCCTTCAATTATTTTCTCGGCTGCCATGCGGTATATGTTGAGACCCACGCACCCGGCCCCCTTAACCTGCGCAGGATTCAGCAACCAAGCCAATATATTCTGTCCGGCGATTCCAATTATCCCTTCCCGGCCTTTGATGCCGACCCGGACAATTACAACCTTGATACCCTCTTCAGTTTCCCTTCGGCCGTGCATAATGAGCGGCTCAATATTCTCTTCGCGGATTTACACGTTAAGTCCTACCGGAAATTCGAGACCAACGAGATGACCTACTCCTACGACCTGCCCGGCATCCCTTATTAATCGCAACGCCCTCCTTCGCAGCTAATCACTTGGAAGGTGGGCGTGCTGTCCTCAGCGCGCCGATCCGGATTCAAAACCCGCCATGTCGTTCGATTTTCAACCTGCGGTTTCGCGACTTCAGCCCGGTGGAGAGAACCAATCAAAAGAATCTCCAGCCGTTTTAACAGCTTTCGGAAGTGCTCCCACACGTAGCGCAGAATTTTAAGCACCCGCACAAAGATTCGTACTATAAGAATTTTCCTTAAAATCTTTCGTTTCCTTTTCATCCCGCACTTGCCCCAACTGCTTTTCTAGTTCAAGGTCATGCCCACCGTTATCCCGGCGAAATGAAATTCGGAATCTGCAACGAAATTTTCCAGGGTTGGAAGCTTGAAAAAGCCATGGCTTACGCCGCCACGGCGGGCTACGACGCCATTGAGATAGCCCCCTTCACCCTCGCCAAATATGTCACCGATATTTCTGCCGGTGAGCGGTTGAAAATCTCGGAAGCTGCCCGTCGAGCTGGCATTGCGATTTCCGGCATTCACTGGGTACTCGCCCAGACCGAAGGCCTTTACCTTAATCACACTGATCCCGAAATCCGCCAGCGCACCGCCGATTACTTCTGCGAACTGGTCAGTTTCTGCGCCGACATTGGCGGCAAATTCATCATCGTCGGCTCACCCAAACAAAGAAACATTCTCCCCGGCGTCACCCTGCAACAAGCCTGGGATTGGGCCACCCGCACCTTTCAAGCTTCCGTAAAGCGTGCCGAAGATAAAGGTGTCACGCTCTGCTTCGAACCACTCGCCCCCTCCGAAACTGATTTCATCAACACCGCAGGGGAAGCCGTCCGCTTTGTGCAGCAATTTCACAGTCCCAATTTCAAAATCATCCTCGACGTAAAAGCCATGACTTCGGAATCCAAGCCGATTCCCCAAATCATCCGCGAATCCTGGCCGCACTTCGCCTACTTTCATGCCAACGATAAAAACTTGAAAGGCCCCGGCTCCGGCGATGTTGATTTCAAACCCATCGCTGCCGCGCTTAAAGAAGTCGGTTACGGTGGCTACGTTTCCGTGGAAGTCTTCAAATTTGACGAAGGCCCGGAGGTCATTGCCAGCAAAAGCATTGAATACCTGAAGCAGGCTTTTAGTTGAATTATCCGCCGGAAGATTGTCCGATAATTCCTCCGTAACCACCCAGGGGATGACGGGTCAAACCCATCATTTCCCGCAACCGATACCAGATTGCGCCGAACCACGAAGGCCGTTTGATTTCGCAAGGCACGGGCGCACCCGCCACACTGAGACGCTTCAATTCTATTTTGATTCCGCCTTCCTGCCACCGGCGCAGTGTATGGGCAATATCTGACTGTGGCAGGGAGGCAACAGACTGGACCAGCACCACGCGCGTAATTCCATGCGTTTGCAGGAAAATCGCAGAAGGAAAATCCGTCGTGAAGCTCACGGAACGATTGTCAAACTTCACTGGCGAAATCACTCCCCCGCCAAACCGCCGATTCGCATCCAACAGGAAAACCGGCGGCGCATTTGAAGGAATTGAGAGTCGGCCAAGCATCTCAGTTCCGCGCCAAAGCGCATGCATGATTGGCTCTACATCCACTAATGAAACCGGATCATAATCGTCTTCTTCCAGGGAATGTAATTGCGAGTGTGTCGGTTTGGGCACCGCATTATAAAGTGGCACTGGTCGGTAGCCGAGCCGAGCCAGTTCCAACCCCATCAGGACTCCCTCCTCACGCGGCAAATCGAGAACCATTGCCGTGTTGCTTTCCACCGTTGGCGCCCAACTCATATCATAAGGAACTGCTGTCGGAAGCAAAGTTGGAGGCACACCATCCATGTAGGCAAATAGCACCGGTTTGACCCAGCGCGACCAAAGGCCATCCGCGGGTGCCCAAACATTATAAATATATTCCCTGCTCATGCTCTATCTTCGCTCCTAGTTGTCCTTGCGTGGAATTGGAAGCCTCCACTAAACATGCTGTATCCAACGCTTCGAAATCAATCACCGGTCGCGCTCCCATCCGCGCATAAACTCCGGACGCCATGCCATCAATTGTATAAACCCCGATGCAGGGATACATCATTCCCATTGGCGTCCTCAGCGTGGCAGATTGGAACCTTCGCTGGGCCACCCATTCTTCAGGCCTTCGCTTCACCTCACGCACAATGGTCTCCCATTTCTTCCTATTCAATTCCGAGCGAATGCTCACCGTGTCGCCTGTATTGCAAAGCGCCGACTTCACCAACCATGTCTCATCTGTTTCCCATGACACCTCGCTAGGATCGCGGGTTTCCGGCAATAGCTTTTGCCAATTTGGCAATCGCGTTTCCATTTCAGCCCAAGCCAGTGGAAAACGTTTGCTTTCGGAAATAATGGCATAACCTGGGTTGCCCACCGGCGTCTGGCCGCCACAGAAAAAATGGTGCCATCCATACTTCGTTGGCAAATTCGAAATCCATTCGCCTTGATAAAATCGGACGAGCGCATCAAGCGGTCCCGTGTGCCAGGCACTATTCAGAAAAGCGATCCCTCCGCGCCATTCCAATTGCAGCGGGTTGGCCAGATGGGTTTTGCATCCAAGGCCATCAAGATGTTTGGCAAGATAGGACGTGATTTGATGGTCCTCCATAAATCCGGGGGCCGTAAGCAGACCCACAGTTCCATTTTCACCCGCAACCCTCGCGATTGCCCGGCACCAGTCTCCCAACGGATCACCCATTGGTGCGGCGGCGCCACAATGAGCCGCCACCATTTGCGTGAAGCTTGATGCTTCCGTAAAGCCCCCTGGCACATCGCTATTCACTTCCGAAATACGCCAGCCTTCCGTGGTCAGATGGAAGTCGAAACGCATCACCCTCGTGGCCGCCTTCGTTAAACCAAATTCAGCTGCCTGTTGCAGCGCATGACGCACCCGACGCGGCAGGCCGATTCTTTTCAACAAATCAGGCCTGAAAATTAATTCCTCCTCTGCTGTCAGGGTTTCCGCTGCGAGGTCTTCGGCCATTTTTGCCAGCGCACGCCAACTCCCAGCGCGCAGAATCAATGGAAAACTTGCCAGCGTGCTTACATCCCCGACTTGCGGGTCCCATTTACAATGTTCCAGCAACATCCGTCGCCGCACCGCATCGAACACTTCGTCCGGCAAAGGTGCACCCACCATCCAGGGCGAACTCCGCTCTGCAATTGGCTCCTGCCTGCTTACCAGGTTCTCCAGCTCTAAAATGCTCATTTACTTCTACCTCCCCAAATGAATCAATACCGCGCAGGCCGCCAGCACATAGCCACAGACTGGCAAAATTCCACAGAGTCGCACCGATGGAACCGGCCGCTTCAATGTTGGTTGCAAGACTTTCTAAATGATAATCGCACCCAATACCAGCACCATTACCATCCAGCCATCCCGGATAAAATCTTGCAGCTTTTCCTTCGCCAGCCTTCGTCTAACTTGAAGCGTGGAGAAACCTTGGCTTCGCGCCCCCCTACGCATGTCTGCCCAAACGTTCCCTGCTTTGGTGGTTGAAAGTCATTGGCTTCTTATTTAGTTTTAACCCCTCAGCGGAGCTCAAATCCGCCTGAAATGGTTTTTAAAATAATACTATGAAAAAATGGTGCTTGGTTTTCCTGTCCGCGCTGGTCGGTTTTTTAGCTTTGGGCGTTACCGGTTGCAATAAATCAGCGGAACAAACTGCTGCCGATGGCAAGGTCATCAAAGTGGGCGAGTTCGCCTCGTTGACCGGCAAGGAAGCCACCTTTGGCATTTCCTCGCACGAAGGCACCTTGCTTGCCATCGAGGAACTGAATGCCGCGGGCGGTGTCCTCGGCAAGACCTTCCAGCTCATCACTGAAGACGACCTTTCCAAAGCCGGTGAACCGGCCACCGTGGTAAACAAACTCATTTCCCGTGACGGCGTCATGGCCATTCTCGGTGAGGTTGCCTCCAGCCGTTCGCTCGAAGCCGCTCCCATTTGCCAGCAATCGCAAATCCCCATGATTTCGCCCTCCTCGACCAATCCCAAGGTCACCGAAACCGGCGATTACATCTTCCGCGTCTGCTTCATCGATCCTTTCCAGGGCACGGTCATGGCCAACTTTGCCACCAAGACGCTCAAAGCCAAAAAGGTTGCTGTCTTCACTGATGTAAAGAGTGATTACAGCAAAGGCCTTGCAAAGTTTTTCAAGGAAGGTTTCACCAAGGCGGGTGGCCAAATCGTCGCAGAATTAGATTACAACGGCGGCGATAAAGACTTTAAGGCCGAACTTACCGCCATCAAGGCTGCCAACCCCGATGCCATTTTCATTCCCGGTTATTACACCGACGTGGCCCTGATTTGCATCCAGGCAAAGCAACTCGGCTTCAACAACGTTCCCCTCTTTGGTGGCGACGGATGGGAATCCGATCAACTCGTGAAAATCGGCCAGGATGCCGTTGAAGGCACCTACTTCTCCACACACTACGCTCCCGACGTGGCGACGGAGAAGAGCAAGAATTTCGTGGCTGCCTACCAGAAACGCTGGAAGAACTCCGATGGCTCGCCAAAGCTCCCCGACGCCATGGCCGCGCTCGGTTATGATTCGGCCATGCTGCTTGCTGACGCGATCAAGCGCGCGGGTACAACCGATGGCCCAAAGGTCCGCGATATGCTGGCAGCAACCAAGGAATATGATGGCGTCACCGGTAAAACCACCATCAACGAACATCGTGACGCTACCAAGTCCGCCGTCATTTTGCAGGTCAAAGATGGCAAGTTTCATTATGTCGAAACCGTGAACCCCTGATCCCTGCTTTTAACCGCACGTGATCTGGTTCTTCCAACAACTTATCAACGGCCTTGCGCTGGGCTCCATTTATGGGCTGATCGCCCTCGGCTATACCATGGTTTATGGAGTGCTGCGATTCATTAACTTCGCCCATAGCGATGTGCTGATGCTGGGCGCCTTCGCCGCATATTTTATCGCTCCCGCGGTGACACACATCCTTCCGCCGCAGTCTTATTCCGGCGCACTCGTTATCATTGCGCTGACTACGATCATTTGCGCACTGGTTGGCATGTTGATCGAACTATTAGCCTATCGCCCGCTCCGCAACCGCCCCAAGCTCACCGTCCTCATTACTGCCATCGGCGTATCGCTATTTATTGAATATACCTGCCAACATCGCGCGGTCTTCGGAGCGGAAACCAGGCCGTTCCCCAGATTGTTTCCCCAGCAAGACTTCCAAATCGGCGGATTATCAGTGGACAGTAATGATGTTATTGTGCTTGTGGTTACCGCAGTGCTGTTGGCTGGCTTGTGGTTCATTGTGCAACGAACGAAGACCGGCACCGCCATGCGCGCCGTTGCCTTTAATGATCGCGCCGCCGCCCTGATGGGTATTAACATCAACCGTATTATCAGCTTCACCTTCGGCCTTGGTTCCGCACTTGCCGCCGTCGCCGGTATATTTTATGCGATGCGCTCCCACGGCATTGAACCTCTGATGGGCGTTCAACCGGGGTTGCGCGCTTTCATTGCAGCGGTGGTGGGTGGCATTGGCAACCTGCCCGGGGCAGCGCTCGGCGGGCTGCTTTTGGGACTGCTGGAAACTTTCGCTGGCGGCATTCCGGGCCTGTCGAATTATCGCGACGGCATCGCGTTCGCCATTTTGATTCTAATTCTACTGTTTAAACCCGCCGGTTTGCTCGGCAAGTCCCAGGTGGAGAAAGTCTGATGCACTCCGGCGCAAAACGATGGCTGCTCGTGGCAATTGCCGCTTCGCTCGCGGTTTCCTACTTCTCGGCGCAATTCAATCGCTACTATCTCGGCATCACTATTGATATCGCCATCAATATCATCCTGGCCGTCAGCTTGAATCTCATTAATGGTCATACCGGCCAGTTCAGCCTGGGTCATGCCGGTTTTATGGCCGTTGGCGCTTACGCTGGAGCCAAGTTCACTTTGGTTTTATCGCCTCAACTTGCCAGCCTGATGCCTGGCATCCAACCATTTTTCTTTCTTGTCGCTCTCCTGATTGGTGGCGTCACGGCGGCAATCATCGGCCTGCTCGTCGGAGTGCCGACGCTTCGGTTGAGGGGTGATTATCTGGCCATTGTCACCCTCGGCTTTGGTGAAATCATCCGCGTCATTTTCCAAAACATGGAAGCCGTCGGCGCAGCCAGTGGGCTCAAAGGCATCCCCGGTTATACCAACTTGTTTTGGGCATGGGCAGGTGCGGCCATTACCGTTTACGTCATCGGTTGTCTGGTAAATTCAACTTATGGACGCGGGTTCATCGCCGTGCACGACGACGAAGTTGCCGCCAGCGCGATGGGCGTCAATCCCACCCGCTATAAAGTGACCGCCTTTGTCGTGGGCGCATTTTTCGCCGGGGTGGCAGGCGCACTCTATGCTCATCACAAAAAATTCCTTTCACCAACCGGATTCGATTTCATGAAGTCCATCGATATTGTGGTGATGGTGATCCTCGGCGGCATGGGTCGAACGGCAGGGGTCATCTTTGCGGCAGTGCTTTTGACTCTGCTACCCGAGGTGCTGCGCGGCTTCGCAGACTACCGGATGATTATCTATTCCCTGCTTATTATCATCCTGATGATGGCGCGACCGCAGGGACTATTCTCCTTTGGCAAGGGCCTTAAAGTCGGGGGCGGATAAAGGATTCACATGGCTTCCGAGAATCCGACATCCACTCTGCTGCAGGTTGAAAACTGCACGATTCGCTTCGGTGGCTTGACGGCGGTATCGGCCCTGAACCTTAAAATTGGTTCGCAAGACTTGATTGGACTGATCGGCCCAAACGGTGCCGGCAAAACCACCGTCTTCAATCTCATCACCGGCGTATACCAACCGACCGAGGGAAATATATCATTCATTGGCAAATCCATTCTACGCCGCAAGCCCTATCAACTTGCCAAGTTTGGTCTCGCCCGCACATTTCAAAACATCCGCCTGTTCGGTTCGTTGAGCGTGTTCGATAATGTCCGCGCTGCCGTCCAGCTTCATCGCTCCCACGGCATTCGCGATGCCTTGTGGCGTGGACGTGGTTTTCGCCAGGGGGAAAAAGTTGTGGCTGACCAGGTGATGGAAATGTTGGAAATCTTCCGCCTGACCCGTTTCCGCGACGAAGCCGCCAAGAGCCTGCCCTATGGCGACCAACGGCGGTTAGAGATTGTTCGCGCTTTGGCCACCCAACCAAAACTTTTACTGCTCGACGAACCAGCCGCTGGAATGAATCCCACTGAGAAGGTGGAGTTGATGAAGCTGATTCAGTTCGTAAAGGACAAATATAAAATTGCCGTGTTACTGGTCGAACACGACATGCAAGTCGTCATGGGCATCTGCCAGCGCATCGCCGTCCTCGACTACGGCGTGAAAATCGCCGAAGGAACTCCGGCCGAGGTGCGCAAAGATCCAAAAGTCATCGAAGCCTACCTTGGAGAAGAAGTAAAAATCTGATTGGCCCATGCTTGAGATTAAGAATTTAAAAGTTAACTACGGTGCGATTACCGCCTTGCAGGGCATTTCACTCGAAGTCAAGCAAGGCGACATCGTCACCTTGATCGGCGCAAATGGCGCAGGCAAGACCACTACCTTGCGCGCCATCTCCGGCTTGATCAAATCTCAAGGCGGCGAAGTGCTTTATCAAGGCCGGAACATTGCGAACATGCCCGCCCACCAGATTGTAAAACTCGGCATGTCCCATGTGCCCGAAGGTCGCATGGTGTTTGCTAATTTGACCGTGCTTGAAAATCTGCAAATGGGCGCTTACCTGCGCAAAGACAAGGATGGCATCCAACAGGAAATGGATTATGTGTTTGGCGTCTTTCCACGTTTGAAGGAACGTCAAAAGCAAGTCGCCGGCACGCTCTCCGGTGGTGAGCAACAAATGCTGGCCATCGGTCGCGCGTTGATGTGCAAGCCGAAATTCCTCATGCTCGACGAACCCTCACTGGGCATTGCGCCATTGCTCGTAAAAACAATTTTCGAGAAAATTGTGGAGATCAATAAGCAACAAGGCATCTCCATCCTGCTTGTTGAACAGAATGCGAACCTCGCACTGGAGATCTCCCGTTACGGTTATGTCCTGGAAACCGGCCGCATCATCCTGCAAGACCAATCTGCCTCCCTTCGGCAGAACCCTCAGGTGAAAAGTGCCTACCTGGGTGGAGGTTAAATCTTCCATTCACCTGTCTCGCGGAATTCCACTTTAATTATTTCTCGGTGAACTATTTAGGAGGGTTACCCGGATGGATAATCAGCTTTTAATCTTCAACCTTGGATGACTGTGCCTTCAAACGCCCATTGACTTTTAATGCCAGGCAAAGGTAAGACACCACTCTCAAGAGCAACGCCCAAATAACTATTACCATTGAACAAGGGAATTAAATTTCTGACTGCAGCCGTCGGGCTGTACCTCTGGGCAACCGCCCTTTGCCCCGGCCAGATTACCACCACGAATTTTTTTAACTGGGAAACGGCGCCGGTCCATCCTGCAGCTTTAAGTCCTGACGGAACAAAATTAGTCGTCTGCAATCTGCCGGATAACCGGCTCGAAATTTTTGACGTCACTTCCGGGAAGCCACTCCCGATTGGAAATATCCCGGTCGGTTTGGATCCGGTCACGGTTCGCTTCAGGACCAGCACCGAACTATGGGTGGCCAATTACATTTCGGATTCCATCAGCATTGTAGATCTCCCTTCCATGCGGGTGGTGAATAGCATTACCACGTCGAACGAACCATCGGACATTGTTTTTGCAGGCACGCCGCAAAGGGCTTTCGTCTCTTGCGGACAACCGAACCTGGTTCAAGTCTTCAATCCCTCAACTTTTTCGGTGGTGACGAATTTGACAATTGATGGGAACCGGCCCCGTGCGATGGCAACCAGCCCGGATGGTTCGAAAGTTTACGTGGCCATTTTCGAATCGGGCAACGCCTCCACCATTATTGGAACGGGCATTTCGCCCCTGACTGCATTCCCGCGCCCCAGCCCAATCAATTTCCCCGATGCACCTTCCGGCGGACTAAACCCGCCGCCAAATAGCGGAACCAATTTCAGTCCCGCTATAAACCCACTGATCTCCACCGCCGCACCACCGCGCGTCGGCCTCATTGTAAAAAAGAACCGCGCGGGAAGATGGATGGATGATAATCTGGGAGACTGGACGGAATTTATTCGGGGCACAAATGCCGCGTTTACCGGCCGGCTGCCGAACTGGGACATGCCGGACCATGACTTGGCCATCATTAATGCAACGAGCTTCGGCATCACTTACGCTAACGGCTTGATGAACATCTGCATGGCCCTTGCGGTAAACCCGGCTTCAGGAAAGATCAGCGTGGTGGGAACCGATGCCATTAATAACATCCGCTACCAACCGGTATTAAACGGAATTTTCATTCGGGTGAACCTCGCCCAAGTCGATCCTTTGAGTTTAACCAACAACATCCTGGATTTAAACTCTCATCTCACCTATCAAACACCACAAGTCTCGCAAACCGAGCGCGAGAAGTCCATTGGCGACCCTCGCGGAATTATATGGAATGCCAGTGGCAGCCGCGGTTATGTGACCGGACTTGGCTCGGACAATCTAATAATTATCGATGCGCAAGGACACCGTGTCGGACTAAACCCTTCCATTAATTTGGGTCAAGGCCCGACCGGCCTGGCCTTGGATGAAAGTCGGCACCGGCTATTTATTTACAATCGATTTGCCGGCAGCATTTCCACCGTGGACACCATTAGCGAAACCGTGGTGGATACGCTGCCGTTGTTCGATCCCACGCCGCAGGTTATCAAGGTTGGGCGCCCCCATCTTTATAATACCCACCAGACCTCCGGCCTTGGCCAGGTTGCCTGCGGCTCCTGCCATGTGGATACACGCTTCGATCGGCTCGCCTGGGATTTGGGAGACCAAACGGATATTTTTACTCCCATCAATTCAACCTTTAACTTTGTCAGCCCCGCGCCCACGGTAACCAATAATTTTCATCCAATGAAAGGCCCCATGGTCACCCAGACCTTGCAGGATATCATTGGCCATGAACCGTTTCATTGGCGCGGCGACAAGGAAGGATTGGAACAATTTAATGGCACTTTTACCAATTTGCAGGGAGCCGCGACCGCTTTAACCACGAACGAAATGGCGGAATTCAAAGGTTTTCTTGCCACGGTGCGGTTCGCTCCCAATCCCTTTCGACAGTTCGATAATTCACTCCCAACCAACCTGCCTCTGCCGGGCCACTTCGCCCTGGGTCGCGGCACGTTAACCAATGGCGCTCCCCTGCCCAATGGCAACGCCCAGGCTGGCCAGACCGCCTTCCGGCTTACTACTGCATCCGGTTGTATCATCTGCCACACACTCCCAAGCGGACTCGGCACCGATATGCGATTTAATGGCCTTCAATGGTTGCAAATCCCGCTGAGCACCAACTCTTCCCACCACGCCGCCATGATCGAATTGCAACGATCGTCAAATCTGCCTTTTAAAGTTCCTCAATTGCGAAATATGTTCGACAAAATGGGAATGGACTTTACCCGCACGAACAACCGCGCCGGCTTCGGCTTTTCGCATGATGGCAGTGTCGATTCCCTGACCCGCTTCGTGCAGGATTCGTTCGCTTTTACCAATGATCAGGCCACGGCGGACATGGTGGCATTCCTGATTTCCTTCAGCGGGTCGGATTTGATTCCGGGCTCTCCAACTGATCCCAATCGGTCACCCGGACTTGCCAGTCTGGATACCCAGGCAGGAGTTGGGCGGCAAATCACCATTAATAATTCTGCGCAGGTTACCTTGATCGATACCATGGTCACACTGGCAAATTCCAGCACCAGCCGCGTTGATCTCGTGGTTAAAGGCTTGAAAGATGGTTTGCCGCGAGGTTGGTTTTATGATCGGACTTCCGCAAAATTTCTTTCTGACCGCCAGGCGGAAACTTTCACGCCTGCCACCTTGCGCGCCTTCGCCAACGTGGGGAGTGAACAGACCTACATGCTGGTCCCCAGAGGCACTGGAAAACGAATTGGTATAGATCGGGATGCTGACGGCTATCTGGATCGCGATGAACTCGACTTCGGCTCGGATCCTGCCAACCCGCTTTCGCTGGCCACGAACACACCGCCCCATCTGGCCTCGGTCACGAACATGACCGTGCTCAAGGGGAGATTGCTGACGTTGAATTTCACGGCCACAGATGGAGACATCCCCGCGCAAGCCTTGACTTTCAGCCTGGGTGCATCCGCACCGCCCGGCGCAAGCATCAATTCCACTAACGGAACCTTCACCTGGGTTCCTTCCGGCCCTCCGGGAACGTCGACCAATTCCATCAGCGTCGTAGTTACAGACAGCGGAACGCCGAACAAAAGCGACACCAAAACATTCACCGTGATCGTGACCGACCTGAACCTCAGTTCGTTGAACATGACCAACAACGCGACGACGCTGAATTGGAGTGCCCTGCCCGGTCTTACCTATCGCCTTCAATACAAGAACAACCTTGATGATTCCGTCTGGATCGATCTCTCCGGAGACATCACCGCCACCGGAAACACCGCGTCCAAAACCGATCTAACCACCGGCACAAACAGCACCAGGTTTTACCGCATTCTCGCACTGCCATGATTTCGAACCCTGCCATATTCTGCATGCGTTTGATGATTATAATCGGCCTGGTCTTCGGTTGCTTCGAGACGGCAAACGCTCAACGCAATTTCAAGGTTTCACTCATTCCAACCAACCAGAACGGCATCGTGGTCTCTTGGAAAGCGCAATCCGCCACTCCTGTCGGCGATTTGTTTGTGATTCCGCAATTCCGGGTCGAACGCAGCGCAAATTTAACAACGTGGATTCCAATCAGCGGCCTTTTGACAGGCTCGCTCAACCAGACCATGAGCCTGGTTGATTCCAATTCGAACGGCGGATATTATCGCGTTGCTTCCATCATCCAAAATGAATACGCGCAGTTGAACGGAGTAAAACTCGACTTCGGGCAATTATCGGGTGCTGATTTCTTTGGAGCCAGTTTGTTTGGAGCCCAGTTGACTCAGGCTGATTTAAAAGGAGCCAGCTTCAGCGGCGCGGACCTGCGCAATGCGGATTTATCAAATTCAGACCTTACCGGTGCGGACTTGTTTGGTGTGGAAGCTCTGGGCGCCATATTTGACGGTACAAATCTTCAGGGTGCCGATGCGAGCTTTGGCGATTTTGGCAGCGCAAGTTTTTTCAATGCGGACCTGGGCAATGTTGATTTCAGCTTTGCCATGCTCAGCGGGGCTGATATGGATTTTGCCGTGTTTAAGGGGACGAAATTGGATGCGAATACGGTCATCGACCCCAGGCTTCGATTAATTTGGCAGGTAGTAAACAACGGGGCTGCCGGCGCAATACTCACCAACCAGGACCTTAGTATTGCGACCCTCACAAATGTGAATTTCAACGGGGCCAAATTAAACGGGGCAAACTTGAACAACTCCGACCTGGAAAATGCCGACATCCGCAATGCGAATTTCACCGGGGCCAATCTCGCGTTTGTTGATTTTCGTGGAACGATATTGGACGGGACCACCATTATTGATACGAAATCACGCCTGACCTGGCAGATATTGAATCAAGGTGGAACCGGCCTTGATCTTCATGGCACGAACCTAAGCTCCATCTTATTGATAAACGCCAATCTGAGCAGCGCGAACCTGAGCAATGCCAATTGCAGCGCATCGGCCTTTATTCAAGTCAATCTCAACGGCGCAAACCTTTCGAAAGTTAACTTCAGCGGCGCGCATCTCCTGAGCACCACGATGACCAACGCCAATTTAACCCAGGCCATTCTCACCTCGGCAGATCTCAGCGGCGCGAATTTTCGCAATGCCATAACGAACGGCGCCACCTTCACAGGAGCCAAGTTCTCGAACACCATCATGCCAGATGGAACGATCAGGAACTTTTGAGCAAGGCTCAACTGAATTTCAAATAAGCCGCCAGTCCCTGCAACCCGCCCTCGCGTCCAAAACCGCTTTCCTTATAACCGCCAAAGGGACTCGTTGGATCAAATTTATTGTAAGTGTTGGCCCAGACCACCCCGGCACGCAGCTTGTTCACTATCTTGAAAATCTTGCTGCCTTTATCGGTCCAAACGCCAGCGCTCAAACCGTAAGGTGTATTGTTCGCGCGTTCCACCGCTTCTTCCGGCGTACGGAAGGTCATCACGCTCAACACCGGTCCAAAAATCTCTTCTTGTGCCACGCGATGCGATGCAGTCACGCCCGTTAAAAAGCTCGGCGGATACCAATAACCCTTTTGCGGTAACTCACAAGCAGGCTGCACCAGTTCCGCCCCCTCATCCACGCCGCTTTGCACCAACTCACGAATCTTCTCCAACTGCGGCTTCGAGTTGATCGCGCCAATGTCCGTGTTCTTGTCGAGTGGATTGCCCACGCGCAAGGTCTGGATGCGATCGCGCAGCTTGCGAATAACCGTTAAGAAAACTCTCTCTTGCACCAGCAAACGCGAGCCCGCACAGCAAACATGTCCCTGATTAAAATAAATTCCCGAAATGATACCCTCAACCGCTTGATCAATCGGCGCATCATTAAAGATGATATTCGCTGCCTTGCCGCCCAATTCCAACGTCAGCTTCTTGCCCGTGCCCGCGACGGATTTGGCAATCAACTTTCCGACATCGGTCGAGCCGGTGAACGCTATCTTATTTACATCCGGGTGATTGACAATTGCCGCGCCGGTTTCACCCGCACCGGTCACAATGTTCACCACGCCTTCCGGCAATTCCGCCTCTTGAAAAATCTGCGCCAAACGCATTGCCGTAATGCTGGTTGTCTCAGCCGGCTTGATCACAATGGTGTTGCCGCAAGCCAATGCCGGAGCAATCTTCCACGCCGCCATCAACAACGGAAAATTCCATGGAATAATCTGCCCCACCACGCCCAACGGCTGTGGGTTGCGCCCCGGAAAGGCATACTGCAACTTGTCCGCCCAACCGGCATGATAAAAGAAATGCGCCGCCACCAACGGTAGATCCACATCGCGGCTTTCCTTGATGGTCTTGCCGCCATCCATCGTTTCCAGGATCGCCAACTCACGCGACTTCTCCTGGATGATGCGCGCAATGCGATACAAATACTTGCCCCGCTCGCGACCCGGCATCTTGCCCCAGACTTTGTCATACGCGCGACGTGCCGCCTTCACTGCCACATCCACATCGGACTGACCGGCAAAAGCAATCTCCGTCAACTTCTCTTCCGTCGCCGGATTCACCGAATCAAAATATTTTCCGGTCGATGGCTCAACAAACTTGCCATCAATGAACAACTCATGCCGCGGCGCAATCTTGATATGCTTGTTGTCTTCGGGCGCGGGCGCGTAATTCCACTTGTCGCCGAAATTGAGTTTACGCTGGTTCAAAGGCACCGGCTTGCGATGGTCCTGGGTTTTTGCGACTGCCTTGGCAGTTGACACCACGGAAAGCTTGGCGCGTCCGTTCGTCTCGGTGGGAGATTTCTTATTGGTTTTCACGGAAGAGAAAAATAATCGTGACTTTGATAGTTACCGTCCACAGTTTTGGCAATCTGCATCAACACATCATTGACCAGCGTGCTCGCGCCGAACCGGAACAACTCCGGCGTCAGCCAGTCATCACCGAGCGTCTCGCGCACCATCACGAGGTAGGCCAATGCCTGCTTGGAGTTGCGAATGCCGCCCGCCGGCTTCATGCCGATGCGTATGCCCGTTGCATAAAAATAATCCCGGATCGCTTCCAACATCACCAGCGTCACCGGCATCGTCGCCGCTGGACTCACCTTGCCGGTGGAAGTCTTGATAAAATCCCCGCCTGCCTCCATCGCAATCTGGCTGGCAATCCTCACATTGTCATACGTAACGAGCTCGCCCGTCTCCAAAATCACCTTGAGATGCGCCGGGCCACACGTTTCCTTGATCGCCGCAATTTCATCAAATACCTTCGCATGATCACCAGCGAGAAAGGCTCCGCGATCAATCACCATGTCAATCTCATCTGCGCCATCCGCCACGGCACGACGTGTCTCTTCCAGCTTCACTTTCATCGGCACTTGTCCGCTCGGGAAACCAGTTGCCACCGAAGCCACATTCACCGGGCTGGAATCACCTAAAAACTTGCGCGCATACCGCACCATATTCGGATACACGCAAACCGCACCACAGGGCGGCACATCATATTTGGCTTCCGCGGGTTGTAATGCCTTGCGGCAGAGATAAGCCACTTTGCCGGGCGTGTCCTTCCCTTCCAAGGTCGTCAAATCCATCATCGACACCGCGAGTTTCAACCCGGCCAGCTTGGCACTCGTCTTGATGCTTCGCTTCGCGAACGCTCCCGCGCGCTCCTCCACCATGATCTGGTCTATCGTCGGCAGGGAGAGCCCGGTCTGGCGCGACGGCACTTCAGCCTTTAGCAAGGCGGTCGATTTCATATATTCAATCTGACTCTTACTCTCCCGGCCTTTATAGTCAATCCTGCATTCGCCAATTTGGGCCATTCTTCTTCATTTTTATGAATGCCATTTCTAGTATGCCGTCCACCAACATTGCACTCTGTCCGTTTTTATTTAAGAATCACTGCATGGACTCTGGATTGAGAAACAAAGTCGTTATTATAACGGGCGCTTCCGGCGGCATCGGCTCGGCCATCGCACGGCAATTCGCAGCCGAAGGAGCAAAACTGGTTTTGCATTATTGCAAAAGCCGTTCACAGGCTGACGCGTTGCGCCGGGAATTAAGCGCCGTTGAATCACTCGTCATCCGCGCAGATTTGACCCGGGAAACAGAAGTCAAAAAACTTTTCGCAGCCGCCATAAAACAATTTGGCCGTGTTGACACCCTTATCGCGAATGCCGGCTCCTGGGAAACGCGCGATGTTCCTCTCCACCAAATATCATTGAAGCAATGGCGCCAAACCATGGATGGCGTACTGACCTCCGCCTTTCTCACCACCCGGGAATTTTTCCGCATCGTCGACAAACAAAAACGTGGTAACGCCATTCTCATCGGTTCCACCGCCGGAGTGTTTGGTGAAGCCGGGCACTCGGATTACGCCTCCGCCAAGGCCGCCATGGCCTTTGGCATGACCCGCACGTTGAAGAATGAAATTGCGCGCATCGCCCCGCACACAGCTGACTACTGCGGCGGACGCATCAACTGCGTTTGTCCCGGCTGGACCGTTGTACCTCGCACCGCCGCGAAACTCACCGATGCCGCTGCCGTTCGCAAAGTCACTGCCACCATGGCCTTGCCACAGATCGCGCGACCCGATGACATCGCCAATGCCGTCGTCTTTCTCTCCTCGGATAAATTAGCCCGTCACATCACCGGTCAAACCCTGGTCATTGCCGGCGGCATGGAAGGCCGATTGCTATGGCAGCCTGATCAAATCGATCCCAGCATCGTTTAGTACCAAGCCTGTTTGGTAAAAAGCCTCGGAAGCTGCCAACCCGGGTCTGCCGTGTCCTACAACGCATGGTTCTGCGTATGGGGTATTTAGCCTATTCTCGCACTCCCCCGCCTCAGGTAAAAAGTTATCAGTAATCAACAAACTAACCATTATGTTAAAAACCAAAGTTTTACTGGTAGATGACCACACCGTCGTGCGTCAAGGCCTGCGCGCCTTGCTGTCGGGCGACCCGGATATTGAAATTATCGCGGAAGCCTCCACTGGCCGGGAAGCCATCGCCATGGCAAAAAAATTCTCGCCGGACGTCATCGTGATGGACATTGCCATGCCATTTCTCAACGGCCTGGAAGCCACACGTCAAATCGTTAAACACCATCCTTCCGCCAAAGTGTTGGTGCTTTCCTCCTACAGTGATGATGATTATGTCCAAAAGTTGACGGAAGCAGGCGCCGCCGGCTATTTGGTAAAACAAAGCGCCGCCAATGATTTGTTGCACGCCATTCATGAAGTCCACAAGGGCAACGCATTCTTCAGCCCGGCCATTGCCAAGCGGTTGCGTGATCGTGTCCGCGAAGGATTTGCCAGCGGTCAGGGTGGCAAGGTCAAAACCACCGCTCTTACGGAACGCGAAGCCGAAATTCTCCAACTCATTGCCGAAGGCCAGGCAAACAAGCAGATGGCCGCTGAACTGGGCATCAGCATCAAGACCGTGGAAAAACATCGCCAGCAGGTGATGAATAAATTGAACATTCATCAAATCGCTGGTCTGACCCGCTATGCTATCTCCAAGGGCGTCATCGATTCACCGGCAGCGAATACCCTGGTCTAAGCCAGAGCTTTAAGAACAGTCTTTTCAAGAGTCCTGCATCACCATGCAAGACTCTTTTGTTTTTGCGATACCCATGTGGATAGACCTGCTTTCATTGAAGGCATCAGAGGAAATCACGGCCCGCCTCCCCCGCACCAGCCATGGAACGGATTAAGCAAAAGCTGGGGCTTTGAGTGCTATCGCGGCAATTCCTGCCTGGGTTAGTCAAAACGATTCTGCTGATTCAAAATGTAGAGAATAACCCCAAAAGAGACGCAGATAATTATCGCCAGGATTAGCGCCACCGCGAACAGCTTCTTATTGCGCCGGACGCGGGAAGTTCTGGATTTATGTCTCACGCTTTCAAATGGTGAATTGGATATCGCAACCGGTCAATTCTTCTGCTTGTTTTCATGCTGCCTTGGCCTTTGGCAGGGTGAAATAGAAACACGCTCCTTCACCTTCAACCGCTTCCGCCCAAATGCGCCCCCCGTGCCGGTTGATGATATTCTGCGCAATCGCCAGGCCCACTCCCGTCCCTTCAAAATCACTGGCATGATGCAGGCGCTGGAAAACTCCGAATAATTTCCCGGCATACTTCATGTCGAAGCCGGCGCCATTGTCCCTCACAAAATAAACCCATCGGCCCGCTTCCTCCGGCACCGAACGAAATCCGAATTCAATTTTCGACACCTTCCGGTTCCGGCTGAATTTCAGCGCGTTTGACAGCAGGTTTTCCAACACTTGCTTTATCAACGATGGATCAGCCTGGCACGGTGGCAACGGTTCCAATTTAAATTCAATCTCTCGCTCCTTGATTTCCCCGCGCAAATCCTCAAACGTCTTCCGCGCCAGATCCTCCAGCACCACCCGCTCCTTCTCCACGGGACGATTGGTAAACTTTGAAAATGCCAGCAAATCTTCAATCAATCGCTCCATTCGTTCCACATTCGCGCCCACCCCGTCCAGGTACTTGCGTCCATCCTCCGGCAACTGTTCTCCGTAATCCTCTTTGATAAACTTTGAATAACCCTTGATCGCCCGCAACGGACTCTTCAAATCGTGCGAGACTGAATATGAAAACGACTCCAACTGGCTGTAGGCCGCTTTGATTTCCTCCTCTGCGCCACGGCGTTCCAAATCGCTCTTATAAAGCAAATTCGCATTCCACCAGATGATCAGAGTAAATACCAAAATGTTCGCCAGTGAAAAAAGCCAGGTTGCCGTTTCCGTATGTTCCAAGGCCGTCTTTCCCGCCTTAAGCCGTATCCAACCGAGTAGCAACGGCACCACCACAGGAACCCAAAGCAACCGTTTGGCCATCAATCCGCCGCTGGTATTGCCTGTCAAAATCAGCATAAGCCCGCGTTGAGGTCGCGCACAAAAAATCCCGGCTCCCAACACCACGAAAGCCACCGCCGTGTTCAATCCCATCCGCGTATCCGGGTACGCCATGCTCTGGCCGTAAAATGGTGAGAACCGGCAGGCATATCCAATCAGCGCCAGAAACGAAATCAACACGGCCGTCAAATTAATTACCTGTGCAAAATTAGGCCGTCGTTTCCAATCCAGCGTCATCAACGCCCATCCCATTAAAGTGAAATTAAGCGCAGTTGGCATGGCCGGTCGTCCCGGCGCTGACATCCCCAGGTTGTCCTTCGCGAGCCACTGATCCAGCGGCATATTCCAAGCAAATACATATTCGCTCAAAGACAGCATCCCCAGCAATGCCACTGCCATACCCAGCAACTGTGAAAATCTCCGCCTGATCCCCGTAGCCTCTTTCTCTCGAATCAACCAAAGCGCAATACCGCACAATAGCAAACCAAACGCAGTATTTGCCTTCATCGACGTCCAGCCGGGCAAATTCCGGCCCAAAGCGTGCACATCAAAAACCCACCCTGCGAGCACCATAGCCCCCACTCCCATGACAGCGATACCGGCCCACTTTGCAAAAGCCGGGGGCGAAAAGCTGCGTGGCTGTCCCGTTTCAGTCGTCATTGAAATAATTTTTTCTATAACTGCACCAACTGAGCTGTTACGTGGACATTATCATTTCAGTTTTTATTCGAAAGCAGAAACTGGCCTGGTTTTTATCTAAAATGCCTTGTTTACACAGCTCCATTTGACAATGACACTCCGAAGTGCGACAGGTTCCACGCCAAGAGGGTGGCCATTATGGTGCTCCAATGTTACGAAAAAGTTGCTCCACTGACGCATTATTGTCATACGCCACCGGCAATCTGTGCGTGAATAACCAGTGGCTTTATGAACGAAAACCAGGCCAACACGCAACGCTACGACTTTGCGACAAATTTGAACCATCGCTTCAACTCGCACACGGAATTGAACCAACCCGGTTACTATCTCATCCGCTTACGCCAAAGACATCTGCTGAAGCGTAGTCAGGCTTGGGCGCCTTTCCGTAACCCAGTTGTAACCTGGCCGACCTTTGCTTGTAACAAGCCGCCCATACGCTTTACTCAATCAGTTTTTGAACCTAAATCTCACGAATGAAAAACCATAAGCAATGCGCCTCGCTGATCGCAGGAGTGGTTGCCACCATCGCTTTCTGCCCCACAATCCACGCCCAATCTTCCGATGCCCTCATCGATAAACTGGTGGACAAAGGCATCCTCTCCGTCAAGGAAGCGAATGATTTGCGAGCCGAGGCCGACAAGGATTTCACCAAGGCTTACTCAGTCAAAAGCGGCATGTCCGACTGGGTCAATGCCTTGAAATGGAACGGCGACTTCCGCGGCCGCTACGATGGGTTGTTTCAAGATAGCGATAATTTTGGCCCCAAAGTGGGGTCGCCCAATACTTATGCCAGTCACAACCGCGATCGTTTCCGTTACCGCGCCCGCTTTGGGTTGACTGCCTCCATGACAGATAATTTCGAAGTCGGTCTGCGACTTGGCTCCGGCGAAATTGGCAGCGCCGCCCCGTCGCTCGGGGGAAGCTCCTTCTCCGCCAATACCACCATTGGCAACGATGGCAGCCGGAAGTTTATTTTCGTGGATCTTGCCTATGCCAAATGGACACCGGCAAACTGGGTCCAGGCTGAGATTGGAAAAATGAACAGTGCCTTTTGGTTCACCGACATGGTTTTTGACCCGGATTATAATCCCGAGGGCGCGCAGCAGAAACTGAATTACGAAATCAATGACGATCAAAGAATCGGCTTTAGCGCTGGCCAGTTTGTCATAGCCGAAAACTTTTCCGGACCCGGTACCGGCGCAAACAACGATGCGTATCTCTTCATCAACCAACTGGACTGGTCAGCCCGCTGGAGCCCGAAGATTTCCTCGCGCCTTGGGGTTGGCCTGATGAATTTTCTGCACCAGGATGCCATCTCACCCGCTCTGGAAACATTCATCAATCAAAACGGAACTCCTGCCAGCGGCCCCGGCGCACAGAACTTCAACCCCGTCATCGCCCGGGGGGAAGTCACCTACACTCTGGAATCTTTCCCCATCTTTAGCGGGGAATTTCCCATCACGGTCGGCGTCGAATACGTTAATAACCCGGCCGCCAGTTCCGCTCCTTTCGCAGGCAAAAACTACAGCGGCAAAGCCAATGAAGCTTATAATCTCGGGTTCCAAGTGGGCAATGCGAAGAACAAGGGTAACTGGCAGATTGCCTACAATTACAAGAACATCGAAACCGCTTCTACCTGGCACGGCATTAACGACGACGACTTCGGCTTCAACGGCAGAGGCGGCACGGATGTTCGTGGTCACCAGCTAAAAGCCGCCTATCATGCCTATGACCCGCTCATTCTCGGTCTCAGTTATTACAACACGGAACAAATCGCCAATGCGCCGGGCACCAAGGCTCATCAGCAACGAATCTTCCTCGATGTATTGCTGACCTTTTGAAATAAATCCATAAAGCCGTTCGAGCTTCACTCAACGGCCTTCTTTCCTGTTAATTACAAAGGCAGCTTTCATCAAATCAACTGATGAAAGCTGCCCGCTGAATCAATCCAACTTTAACTTACTGCGCCTTCTTCTCGGACTTGGCCGTCTGGTCAGCCGCTTCCGCCATCCTCAAGTGTTCTTGCAGGATGGGCAATGTTTTGGCGGCAAAAGCCTGCACGTCAGTGTCCTTGGCATCCTTGGCCGCGCGTTCGAATTCCTTCACATCCTTCTTATGGTCTTTGACCATATGATCCATGTAGGCTTTGTCGAAATCTGCCCCAGAAAGATTCCGCAAATGATCCTCCTCCCTCTTTTCCCCGGAGGTGACATCGGTCGGAAGTGTCGCACCTTTCTGGGACACAATCTTCATTAATTCATCGTTGGCCTTCTGATGGTCGTCTGCCATCTTTTGGCCAAATTCCTTGACGGCCGGGCTGGTGGCCTTCTCCGCAGCCAGTTTGCCCAAAGCCACTTCGGTCATACCTCCCTTGGCCGCATCCATCACAAATTTATAGTCATGCGCCGTAAGTTGACCGCGTTGTTCATCAGCAGCACCTGCCGCCCGGAAGCTCACCATCATGCACAGGGCCAAAGCGGCACCCATTGAAGTCGAGCGAATTAGTTTTAGAGTATTCAATTTCATATGGCAGAACCTAACCTGCTGTGAAACTCCTTCAATTAGGGTTAAAGCCCTAATTTATACACGGTGAACCCACCAGCCCGCCAATGACTTCAGGCCGGGGTAATTAACTCGAAGCATCAACTCTTGCCGGGCGGAGTGGCTTTGCGATTTGGCGTAATCCGCGGACCGGGAAAAGCCGGAATCGGCGGCTCAAAGTCATCGTCCTCATCAATCACGATGCCTTCGAAACTTTTGCCGCTCGTTTTTAAAATCTTTAGAATCTGTGGCGACACATGCCGCTTGGTCTTGGATTTCTTCGCATTTTTTTCCTCCGGCATCAGCCGATACCCTCCCGCCGCATCCGACTCAATTAACTCTTCCTTGACCAACCGCCTCAAAAACGGCACCGCCCAGAACCGATCATCCGCATACCTTTTCTTGCCCCCTACTTTGCGCGCAATCTCCCGGCCCGATATAAAAATAGTCGGCCAGGACTTTAAGTAGTCCATAATAGCTTTTGCATCCGGGCCTAACTCAGCGCTCATGTTTCCGGAAAATACAGCAGTAAATATGCCATAACCACCATTGGGAACCGCCCTTTTCCCTTTCATTTGATTATAAGTCGGCTCCAGCTATCATGCACTGACGACAATGGACGGTTTTCAATGAATGACAACGAGCCACGTTTCAAAACTCATGAACCATAAAAACTCATCGAAAAATCTAAAACCCTCCCACGTCGATGACTTTGTTTTCAATGAGATCCAACTAATCCTTGCCGAAAAAAGGACAACTCTGTCCTCCATGCGTACCGGCATTGCTGTTTTGGCCCTGCCCCTCTCCGTCCTCAGTCTTCTCATCGCCACCTCCCGCCATTACAATATCTTCAACGTCATGAGCCTGTTGATACCGCTCTTACTCTTGAGCGCCGGTCTCGTTGCCTTGGGCGCCTACCTGATCATTCACTCCATCCTCCGCCTCAGACGCTTGGATCGCCTCATCCAGGTCATCAAAAAAGAGCACAGCGCCATCGCAGAATTTCTCGACTAGCTCCCTGTTCTCTCACTTGCGCCCCCCAGCATTTCCAATTTCTTTTTTTAACCGTAAATAACCGTAATTAAGTGAAATTATCCGCCATTAACCGTAGTTAGTACCATACACGTATTAATTTCCCTCTTTGATGGAGTGTCGACAGCCTTGTCGGCCAGTTTCGTCCTCTTCGTCGTCCTCGTCCTCGCTTCCCTTTGCGCCCTCGCGTCTTCATTGTTCGTCCCTTTCCCCTTCGCGGATCAACATCATTTTTAAACCCCCATTAAGACGGAATAACGCGGATTAACTCGGAATAGCCAGGAACAACCCGCAACCCCGGGCATTTCCAACCCACGCACCACAGACCAACTCGCACCAGGTCGTACCAGTTCCAATTTGCTCAATCGCGAACGAGCGCGGGAAGAGACTGCCTTCGCAACGGACAACCGACCACAAACTTCCTCTTCAGATTGTCAAAGAACCACGGCACAACCAATACACCGTCCACCGCCATTAACAGGCGGCGCGTGGGCCCACTTCACTCACCTGCATATCAATATAACTAATGTTATACAACAAATCAACTCCATTTTACCCGATTTTCATTGTCGCAATAATTACTAAAACGATTGTTATTTAGCAAGATCATTGCCAAAAGCTCCTAATAAAGACCTTGGGTGACCCTATTAAGATGTCACCGCAGGGTGGCGAATCAGGTCGTTTATGCACCCCTATTGCCAACAAATCGCCTTTTGACAACGCATCAGGCAGGATATTGCGCCGCTTGCGACTATTATCTTCAACTCGAATCATGCACCCAAAGAGCAAAACACTGGTTGCAATCGCTCCATTCAAATATGTGCCGACCCTTGTAGTTTTTTATGGACACTCATCCTGCTCCTCATTAGTCTCTCCCCCACGTTCAAGTAGTTGCTGGCGGTATGGAGCCACCAAAACAACCTGAACCAATCAGTTCCCAAGATCAAAATTACAAACAACTATGAGAAAGAGTCTCTCAATCCTTCTGTTCGTGCTCGCAGTCTTTTTACCAGGCTTCTTCGCCTCGGTTCGGGCGCAGTCCAGCAACCAACTGCCTTCAGTTAGTTTTGTTTCCCCCACAAACAACATGACTTTTGGCAGCACCAGCAACATCAACGTCTCTGCCCAGGTGTCAGATGTTGATGGCATCGTCACCAATCTGGACTTCTTTTCTGGAACGAATTTGTTGCAGAGCTTTTCCGGTGGTCTGACAAATGGCATCTACGGTTTCCTTTGGACAAATGTCCCTGCGGGTATTTATTTCGTCACGGCGTCGGCAACCGACAACTCCGGCGGAGTTTCGACCACCGCCCCACTCACATTTACCGTCGGCCTCAGTAACCGCCCGATCGTTACCGTGACGGCCATAGATCCGGACGCAGCCGAATCATCTCCTGGGGGCATTACCAACACCGGAACCTTCCTTATCCAAAGGAGTGGCAGTCCGGCTGGAGTCCTACCCGTGCAATTCACCATGAGCGGCACAGCGGTTACGAACGACTACACCCTAACACCAGCGAGTGGCATTCCTGGCTCAACCAGGACCGCCAGCATTCCTGCCGGCTCTAATTCTGTGCTCGTCACCTTGCGAGCCACAGCCGACGGAATCTTGGAAGGTCCTGAAACTGCCATCCTCACCCTGAGAACCAACTCAACTTACGCCGTCGGTTTTGCGAGTTCCGCAACTGTCACCATCACCGATACTGGCTCAAATCATCCGCCCACGGTGACTCTTACCTCTCCCGCTGACGGTACGACCTTTTACTCGGGAAAAAATCTCCCATTCACAATGCTCGTCGCGGATCAGGAGTCAAATGCCACCTCTGTTGCCGTGCTCGTCGATGGCCAAGTCTTGGCCTCCGGCAGTATCGTGATGACATCCATCAATGGCACGAACGTGTTTAGTCTCGCAACCATCCTTCCAACGACATTGCCCCAAGGTTCTCATGTCGTTCGCGCACGGGTAACCGACACCTTCGGATTGGTGGCATTGTCAGCTCCGATAAATGTGCAAGTGCTGGGAATCGGCAACCGCCCTCCAGCTTCGCCGAAAATAATGACCATGTCATTGAACAACTCCACTTTCTTGATTGATGGGGATGGGGTGCTTTATGGGTGGGGATATAATTTCCAGGGACAGCTGGGAAATAAGAACTTCGACAGCGTATTGTCTCCCGTCCAATTGTTTGGGGATGTAGCAATAACGGGTTGGAGCGAAATCTCTGCCGCGAATGACGAATTCGACGATTTCAGTCACGCCATGGCCATTGACAATGCCGGGCGGATGTTTGGCTGGGGATTTAACAATCGTGGCCAGATCGGCCTTGGCTTCGTCACCAATAATTACATTCTTCCCACCATCGTTCCTGTCCCCGCCAGCGCATCCGGCTGGAAGCATGTCGCCACCGGTTCGAAGTTCACCCTCGCAATTGATACCGAGGGGCGGCTATTTGGCTGGGGTGATAACTCCTTCTCGCAACTGGCTTCTGGCTTACCGTCTCCCGTATCCACTCCCAACCTGATTCCTTTCCCGCCAAACGTCACTGCATGGAAGGAGATTGCCGCTGGCAATAGACACGCCGTTGCCATTGCTGATGATGGAAACATTTATTCCTGGGGTGCAGATGACCATGGCCAGATTGGAAACGGATTTGTCTCTTCCGCAAACGTTGGCACACCTTTCAAACTGCCTCTGCCCGCTGGTGTGTCTGGATGGAAGAAAATTGCTGCCGGACTTTACACCACATTCGCGCTCTCCACGGATGGACAGCTCTTCGCTTGGGGCGACAACGGAAACAGCCAGGCCGGAAATGGCTTCAACAGTTTCGCGCAAGCTACTCCAGCCCCGGTCCCTTTCCCGGATGGAACCACCATCACAGAGATTACTTCCGGAAACAGCCATTCAATGGCCCTGGCTTCCGATGGTAAGCTCTATGCCTGGGGTAACGGATTTATCGGGCAGCTCGGGAATGGGTCGACAACCAATCAAAGCACTCCGGTGCTCGTCAGCTTGCCAAACGGTGCAACAGGCTGGGAGAATGCTTCGGCCGGCGGTTACATCAGTTTTGCTATCGGAAATAATTGCAGAGTATATGCCTGGGGAAACAATTCTGCAGGCCAGCTTGGTGATGGCACCAAGGCTATTCGGACTGTTCCTGTACCAGTCATCAATCTTGGAAATGTCTGCTCTGCCCCGATCGTCAGTTTCATCAGCCCCTTGGATGGAGCAGTCTTTCCTTATCCCGGCAATGTGCTCATAGCTGCAGATGCCTCCAGCCATGATAATCAAGTCACGGAAGTGGCGTTATTCCAGGGGACCAATAAACTGGCCAGCCTCACCTCGCCACCCTATTCCTTCACCTGGACAAATCTTCCAGTTGGCAATTACACGGTGATTGCGACAGTCCAGGATAATCTGGGTGTTACCAATGTTTCAGCCCCGGTTTCTTTCAGCGTGCTGTTTGTCAACCACGCACCCACCTTCACAGCGGGTCCAGACCAGTCGACCCCTGAAGATGCTGGAGCCATCGTTGTACCAGGTTGGGCAACTAATATCAGCGCAGGCTCTGTTTACGAGAGTGGACAGACCGTTACTTTCACCGTGTCGAACAACGATAACACATTGTTTGCCGTACAACCCGCAATCGATACGATGGGAAATCTAACATACACACCTGCCGCTGACGCTTCGGGCATCGCGATAATCACTGTTCAGTTGCAGGACGACGGAGGTACAGCAAATGGCGGACAGGATACCAGCGCTGAGCAGACATTTACGATTACACTTCTGCCCGTTAATGACGCTCCGAGCTTCGCGAAAGGGCCCGATCAGATTGTAATGGAAGATACTCATGCACAAAGCGTGACTGCATGGGCAACTTCCATCACAGCGGGCCCTGCCAATGAGGCGGGACAGGCCTTGCTCTTTGAGACAAGCAATAACAACAATACCCTCTTCACCGGGCAGCCTGCAATCGATCCCTCCGGCACTCTGACCTACACCCCGGCACCCAATGCGAATGGCACCGCCATCGTAACGGTCCAACTGCACGATAATGGAGGGGTGTCACAAGGTGGCCTGGACAGTTCCACACCGCAAACCTTTTCCATTACCGTGTTGCCTGTGAATGATGCACCGGTGGCTCAATCGCAATCCGTATCGGTGGATGAGGATGCGTCCATTGCTCTGACTCTTTCCGCCACTGATGTGGAGAATGATGCACTTATTACTAGCGTCGTGACCGCCCCAACCCACGGAACACTGAGCGGAAGCGGGACCAACTTGGTTTACCATCCAGCAGCCAACTATTTTGGCCCGGATCAATTCACCTTCAAGGCCAACGATGGCACGACGGATTCCGGCGTGGCAACCATCAGCATCACGGTGAACCCGGTCAATGACGCTCCTGTGGCCGCTGCCCTTGTGACACCATTGTTCCTGCTCTCAACCAATGACACCGACCTCGTAATTATTGCTTCCAACGCAGTTCAAGCAACAGTGGTATTCGATGGCTCATTTTCCACCGATGTGGAGAATGACCCATTGCAGTTCACCTGGTTCGGCGAAGGGACAACCAATATATTGGGTCATACCATGGTGGCAACCAACACGCTAAGCTTGGGATCAAATGTCGTGTCACTCGTTGTGAGCGACGGAATGGATGCGGGCACCAATCAAATTATGGTGGAAGTCATTACTCCGACACAGGCAGTGGGCAGGCTTGCTCAGGTTCTGGAGGATGCAGATCTGGGCGGAAGGAGAAAAGCTGGATTCTTCGCTATGCTGGAGCGTGCAAAGGCCGACTTTGGAAGAGGCGATTTGCAAAACGCAATTGATCATCTCCAAACATTCCAGATGAGAGTGCTCAAGCAAACCGCGCCGGCTTATAGTGAAACTGCTGCGCGTTTAGTCTCTATCGCTGGCGAAATTATTGACGCCGCCAGTCCGCCCAGCGGCAACCAGTAGAACAATGCTGAAACACTCTTCGAAGGAAAGCTTCAGCAATTCTGAAGGGCAGATTGCAAACTGAATAAACAAGTGAATGCCAGACAATGAACCGGTCTGGCATTCACCGTTTTTAATAGAGAGCCCGGGAAGCTGCAGGCTTCGCCTTCCCTCATTGCGTGTTCCTGCCGGCTGTTTCCCTCCGTTGATTGAACGCGAGTCTCTTAAGTAGAATACACTGGCGGCTTGCGCCTTGTGCATAACTCAAATTTCCTTTATGCGCAACCTATCCAGTTGCGACCGGCGCCGGCTACCAAAAAGTTCTCGTGAAATCCCAGGCAAAAAGCGGAGTCATTTGATCCATGCTTCATTGTAAAAACATGCCCTAATTTGTACAATTCCTTTCGTTGTCGCTCTGCCTTAACTAAGTGCCATTCGGGTCGGTCCCTAGTATTACACTCATTTCAATTTTCATTGTCGCAACCATTACTAAAACGATTGTTACTTAGCAAGACCATTGCCGGAAACTCCTGGCCATTCCTCCACTCCTTCTCCCCATCCCGCATGTGGGATTGGGATGAGGATTCAATCGCTCGCTTCGAATCAGCCGTTCACTTCGAAGAGCGTTTATAGACCAAACCGTGCGATAGGGTCCTTCAACAAGTTAATTATTACTTCTCCCGCCCAAAATACCGCTCATACTTTAGCGGCTCGCCCTTTTCCCACGGCTTGTAGTTGTTAAAAAAGTCAATCCGATCTCCCGTCGAAGGATGCGTTCCCAGCCAGATCGTGAAAAGCAATCCCGGCCGCGGATAGCCCAGGTTTTCCTTTTCAATTTTTACAAACCCACTTGCCGCCGAATGATTGTAATGCGTGATCTCCAACCCAAACCGGTCCGCCTCATGTTCCATATGCCGGCTGTACGCAAATCCAATCGGCGTCAGCGCCAGCGAAAAAACATTGATTAACAAAATTATCAAAGGCACCGAGGCAATGTCCGACAAACTGTCAAAACCAAATCTCCCCGCAAACCGCCCGATAAGCCCCCTCGCCGTCACGTGGATTCCATACAGGGCAATCAACGTCAAAAACCACGAACACAAAATGCCTTTCACCACATGCCCGAGCGCATAATGCCCCATCTCATGCCCCATCACAAAGAGCAGTTCACGCTCATTGAGCTGCTTGATGATCGTGTCCCATAAAACAATCCGCTTCGTCCCCAGAAACCCGCTCACGTAGGCATTCGAAGTTTTGGTGTCCACGCTTTTATTCACCTCGTACACCCGGCTTCCATGGATACCCGCCTTTTCCGCCAGCGCGATAATTTTCGCCTCCAGCGCCTTGTCCTTCACCGGGCCAAATTGATTGAACAGTGGCGCGATCACCACCGGCTGCACCATCACCACAAAGAAAAACACCGGCAGCAGCGCCAGCCACGCATAAAACCACCAGCCTCGGGGACTTTTCTTTAACAGCAAATAAGGAATCCAAAGAAACAGGCAGCCCACCACCAGGACAATGCCCAGACTTTTCAACGAATCGGTAAACCATTTTAAAAAAGTCTGGTTCGATAATCCGTACGCATGCGGCCGCACAAATCCCTGATAATAACTCAACGGCCAGCTCAACCCGTAATTAAGCAACACCAGAATAATAAAGTACAGGCAAACCATCCAATACCAATGCTTCCCCACTCTTCGAGCGACGTCTCGTAACCGCGCCGAAAACCCGCTGAACAGGAACAGTGCCGGAACTGCCATTCCCCAAGCCACGCGCACGCACCACAAAACCGTTCCGCTTTGATGACGCTCCACCGCCTTCGCGCTCGGTTCCGGCACCGGCACCGGCGCATTTTCGTCCACCACCGGCACGTTCAATGCCACCACCGGACTGTTCGTCCCCGTCGCCGGCACACTTTCCTGCGCTGACGCAAGGCGAAACAAAAAGATAAAACCTAAAATTAGAATTAAATGGCGCATGGAAACTTCCAACTGGGAACACTCACCCGACTCATTTAGATAATCCTAGCCCCTTTTGAAGTCAAAGCATCCAGGAAATATTTCAATTTCCTTCTTAAGTGATTGAATCCCGCTCCAAAATCCTGCACAACATGGCTCCATTTATTGATGTATGACCAAAGAAAACAAAGAAACCAAAAAGTCGAATAAAACCAACGAAGCCCAGTTGCTCGATTTGCTGAAACGGGTCCTGCCCAAAGCCACCCACGACCCCGAACTCGCCGGAAAAATTTACCAGGCCATCGAACAGGAACTCAAAGCCAAATCCCGCGCCATCGCCTTCGAGAAATTTTGCAGCAAAGTGGAACTCCCCGATCTCGATGCCAAAACCATCGAAGACGTGAAATTACAACTCGCCGCCTCCTTCGGCGATGGCGACATCACCATCAAACCGAACAAAAAAGAGCAAGCTTTGGCGGTGGAAGTCGCGCTGCCCGATGGCAGCCAATTCACCAGCGAAATCAAAGTCGGCCCCGTCTCCGCCGAAGCCAGCGATGAACAGGAGATCACCCTAAAGTTCATCCCCTTCCCCGTTTGCATGCCCGGTGACAAGGAACTCGTCTGGTTCCTCGCCAAACGTGAAAACATGTCCCCTGACGAAGCCGGGATCGCCCTCGCCAAGGTGGAGGAGGAATTCTGGGCCTCAAAGACCGGCCAAAAACTCATCCGCGACCGCGTGGACAAAAGCTTTCCGGAATTTGTCGCCCGCGTCCCCAGCGGCATGCTGAACGAAGTCGGCCTCAAACGTCATTATAAGACCCCCGAGGCCCTCAAAATCCTCCGCGCTGCGTTGAAACGATAGCAGTCATCTCATCACCTCGTTTTTGCCGGATATGGGCCTGCTTGGGCCTGTCTCCGGCTTTTTCGTTTCGGGGCGGAACAGCACTAAGAGCGAAAAACCGACACCCGTAGTTTATTCGTGACAAAGCCTCAAGTTCGGCTCATTGTGCCACCGGTTCAACAAAATTAACTGAAAGGCATAGGAGTATGAAACCTAATTTCCCTCACCACGACGGCCCCCTTGATTTCCCTTCCACCTGCTCACGCGTAAGCGCGCGATGGATCGCCGGCTTCCTTCGCCTGCTGGTTTTGCTACTGGCCGCGCCCGCTCTGCAAGCGGCAACCAACACCGTCACCGTCTGTGACCTGGCCCATCTGCAAACCGCTCTGGCCAGTGGCGGCACCGTCAATTTCGGGTGTGATGCCACCATCATTCTGACCAACACGCTTTCCAGCACATTGGGATCCTAAGCTTAGAATTCCACGTGGACAAGTTGTCGC
>JADMIO010976096.1_pt1 | contig 85473 bp, 83 predicted proteins | sample 8958161 | NCBI WGS metagenome assembly JADMIO01 (sample SAMN16585339, study PRJNA669376) | soil metagenome | isolation source: Crop rotation soil | place: USA: Cullars Rotation, Alabama | collected 2011 | reverse complement strand
CCGCGACAACTTGTCCACGTGGAATTCTAAGCTTAGGATCCCAATGTGCTGGAAAGGCATATTCATTCCACTCCCAGTAACAGACAATCGATCGCATCGCATATGCAATGCAGCGTCAGTAAATGCACTTCCTGTATGCGTGCGGTGTTTTGTGCCGGCACGCAGATATGAATATCGGAATCGTCGAGCACTTCCACCATCTTGCCGCCATTGCGTCCCGTAAGCGCTATGACGCTCAGGCCGTTTTCGTGCGCCGCCTGAACGGCAGCAAGCACGTTTTTTGAGTTGCCGCTCGTCGTGATCGCGAGGAGCACGTCGTTTTTATGGCCGAGCGCGCGTACCTGCTTGGAAAAAATCTGCTCGAAATCGTAATCGTTGCCGATCGAGGTTAATGTCGAGGTGTCGGTCGTCAACGCCATCGCGGCGAGACCGGGGCGCTCCATCTCGAATCGATTCAGCAGTTCCGCGGAAAAATGTTGCGAGTCGGCCGCCGAACCGCCGTTGCCGCAGGCGAGAATTTTGCCGTCGGCGCGCAGACACTGGACCATGCGTTCGGCGGCGGCGGCAATCGGTTTCGCGAGAGCATCCATGCTTTGCAGTTTGAGATGCGCGCTCTCCGAAAAGTTCTCGCTGATGCGGTTGATGAGATCCATTGTTTGCCCGATTGAGACGGCGGATTATCCCATATTCATTCTGCGAAGGCATTCTTCAGCCACTCGATCGACTGATCGTTGCCGTTCACGAGCAGCGCATCGAAGCGGCATTGCGGCGCTTGCGCGATACCGGCAAGATAATGTCGTGCGGTGCGCAGCAACTTCGCGCGTTTCGTTGCCGTGATGCTCGCCGCCGCGCCGCCGAAACGCTCGCTCGTGCGCATGCGCACTTCCACGAACACCAGCGTTTCGCCTTCGCGCGCGATCACGTCGATTTCGCCGAAACGGCAGCGATAATTACGTTCGACCAGCTTGAGGCCGGCGCGTTGCAGGTATCCGGCGGCGAGCTCCTCCGCGGCCTCGCCGTGCGTGGCCATCAGCGCCGTCCTTCCTGCATGACCGGTTTACCGGCGACGAATTGAGCGACCGGCAACTCGCGCACGAACTGCTGATCGCGCAGCTTCAACTGGCCGGTAACGCCATCGAGCGACGGATCGCGCGCGCCTTTCATGAGTTCGAGACTCAATCGGAACGCGTCGATGCCAAGCGCGTACAAGCGTTCGAGCTCGATTGAATCGCCCGCCGCCGGCCGCGGATACACCATTACTGCGGGATGATCCGGCAGCAGCAGCCATGGCATATCGACAAATCGTACGCCGTTGAGATCGTTGTTCGCTGCGCCGCCAGCATTGACCTGCGACGTCGCATATACCGAGAGGCTCGTTCCCAGGTACGGCCGCACAACGCGCGCGCGCGCGGCATCGAGCGCTAAAAACATCATGTCGGCGACCCGCAACTCGACCGTTTCGCGCAGCTTGGTGAGGCTTCCCTGATCGGCGCCATAACTCAATTCGGCGACGGTGATGCCGCCTCGCCGCGCGAATTCGGCGACGAATGCCTGGCGCATACGCTTGCCGAGCGCGGAATCGTCGGCGAGCACGAAAGCATTACGCCGTCCTTCGGAGAGCGCGAGTTGAGCAATCTGGCGCGCTTCCTGTTCGACGCCGAGCCCGAACAGATACAGGCGGGCGGGCGGCGGCGTGCGTGATTCAAGCGTGTTGAGCGCCAGCGTCGGCACCGTGACGAGCGAACTTGCCGCGAGCGCGGCGACGCCGTTGCGGGTGAGCGGGCCGACCACCATTTGCGCGCCCGCTTCGAGCGCCTCTTCATAAATCGTGAGCACGTTCAGCGTATCTTCGTTCACGGGATACACGCGAATCGGCGGCACGGTTTTGCCGCCGACTTTGGCGGCCGCGATGAATCCCTGGCGCACCGCATCCGCCGGTCGCGCGAACGACGGCGAAGCGAGCGGCAACAGCAGAGCGATATGCGGTTCGCGCGTGGCGGCCGCAGCCGGGTCGATGGCGAACAGCAGCGTGCACCCGTATAGTAGCGCCGGGGCCCACATCACAACGACAGCCAGGCGATGAGCGAAACGGTGCATCAGGGGCACGCGGGAGGAGGGCGGCCTTCATTATATGTAGTCGCCACTCCGATTGGAAATCTCGCCGACATCACGTTGCGCGCGCTCGAAGTTCTGCAGCATGCGGATGTCGTCGCCGCCGAAGATACGCGCAACGCGCAACACCTGTTGAAACACCACGGCATTACGGCGAAACTTTTTTCGCTGCACGAACACAACGAGCGCACGTCAGCGCAGAAATTAATCGGCCTGCTCGGCGCCGGCAAATCGATTGCATTGATCACCGATGCGGGTACGCCGGCGATTTCGGATCCGGGCGCGCTCGCGGTCGCTGCGGTCCGCGAGGCGGGATACGCCGTCGTGCCGGTACCGGGACCGAACGCGGCGATTTGCGCATTATCGGCGGCGGGAATGGCGGCGCCGCACTTTCTCTTCTACGGGTTCCTGCCGCCGAACGCGACCGCGCGCGCACGCGAACTGGAGGCGCTCAAGTCTTCGTCGCATCTGCTCGTGTTTTACGAAGCGCCCCACCGTGTGCTCGCAAGCGTAAAAGCCATGCATGAAGTGCTGGGCGAACGCAGGATCACGATTGCGCGTGAACTCACGAAGCTTTTCGAAACGATCCATACCTGCGCTTTGAGCGATGCGGCTGCCTGGTTCGCGTCCGATGCCAATCAACTGAAAGGCGAATTCGTTCTGCTCGTCGCAGGCAGCGACGCGGCCGCGGCTCCGCAGGAGGAAGAAATCAAAGGCGTGCTCGAACCGCTTCTAGCCGACTTGCCGTTGCGACAGGCGGTGAAGCTGGCGGTTGAGATCACAGGTGCACGCAAGAACGACGTCTACGAACTTGCGCTGAAACTCGACAAGCGCACCTGAAAATTTTACTAATCGACGCTCAGCGCATAAGATTCATTCCGTTCTGAAGCGCACGTGCGCCGCGTAAAGGATCCGCAATGACCCGAATCACCATCACCCGCCCGGACGACTGGCATTTGCATTTGCGCGACGGCGATTACATGCGCGCCGTGCTGCCCGATGCGGCGCGCCGCTTTGCGCGCGCGATCGTGATGCCGAATCTCAAAACGCCGGTGACGACGACCCAGCATGCCATCGGTTACCGGGAACGGATCGTCTCGGCGCTGCCTGACGGCATGCAATTCGAGCCGTTGATGACGCTTTATCTGACCGACAACACGACGGGCAAGGAAATCGAGCGCGCCAAGGCGAGCGGCATCGTGCGCGCGGTCAAATACTATCCGGCCGGCGCCACCACGAATTCCGACTCCGGTGTCAGCGATCTCATCAAGTGCGAAGACGCATTGGCGGCGATGGAGGCGAGCGGCCTGCCGCTGCTCGTGCACGGTGAAGTCACGTTTCCCAACGTCGACATTTTCGATCGGGAGCGGCTTTTTATCGATCGCGTGCTCTTGCCCGTGCTCCAGAAATATCCGAAATTGAAACTTGTGTTCGAGCACATCACGACCAAGGAGGCGGTGCGTTTCGTACTGGCCGCGCCGCCGCGCGTCGCCGCGACCATCACCGCGCATCACCTGCTCCTGAATCGCAACGCGCTCTTTGCCGGCGGCATCCGTCCGCATCATTTCTGCATGCCAATCCTCAAACGCGAGGACGACCGGCTGGCTCTGATCGAAGCGGCGACCAGCGGCAATCCGAAATTTTTCCTCGGCACCGACAGTGCGCCCCATGCGCGCGACACCAAGGAGGCGGCCTGCGGTTGCGCGGGCATTTATACCGCGCACGCCGGCATCGAGTTGTACGCGGAAATTTTCGGCGCCTACAACGCGCTCGAGCGCCTCGAGGGATTCGCGAGCGCGCATGGGCCGCTTTTCTATGGACTTCCGCGCAATACCGGCAAGATTACGCTGGTGAAGGAAGTGTGGAACGTGCCGAAGGAATTGCCGTATCACAACGATACGCTGGTGCCGTTTCGCGCCGGCGGCACCGTGAGCTGGCGCATGATGTGACGGCAGGGAATTTCGACAAAAAGCCCGGCGCACGAGCCGGGCTTTTTATTCGAAGCCCGCCGAATGGTTCCGATTCTGCGCGCAGCGGGTGCCCGTGCGGTGCATGCTAAAATTCGCGCGGGAGTTGGCCAGGCAGTCGCTGTTTGGACGTTCATCGTCCCAATAGAGGAAAGTCCGGGCTCCGCAGGGTAGGGTGACGGCTAACGACCGTCCGCCGCGAGGCGAGGAACAGGGCCACAGAGACGAGTCCGTCGCGGCTCGCGCCGGTTCGCCGGCGCTTGAAGCGGCGGGGTGAAACGCGGCAACCTCCACCCGGAGCAACACCAAATAGGCAAGCGATGACGTGACCCACCGAGCTTGCGGGTAGGTGGCTAGAGCGTGCGGGCAACCGCACGTCGAGAGGAATGACTGTCACGGCGGCGCAAGCTGCCGACAGAACCCGGCTTATCGGCTGACTCCCATTGTCATGCAGCGCGCGGCTCGCGCATCATCAACGATTGTTCACGGCTAAGGATTCATCATGAAGAAATACAGAATCGCCTACATCCCCGGCGACGGCATCGGCAAAGAGACCGGACCGGAAGGCGTGCGCGTGCTCGAAGCGGCGGCGCGCAAATTCGGCTTCGAACTCAAGTTCGATGAATTCGACTGGAGCTGCGATTACTTCGCCAAGCACGGCCGCATGATGCCCGAGGACGGCCTGGAACAGGTGCGCCAGCACGATGCCGTTTTCTTCGGCGCAGCCGGCTGGCCCGCAACCGTACCTGATCACGTTTCACTATGGGGCTTGCTGATTCCGTTTCGCCGCAATTTTCAGCAATACGTGAACCTGCGGCCCGTGCGCCTCATGCCCGGCGTCAAATGTCCGCTCGCGGATCGCAAGCCGGGCGATATCGATTTCTGGGTCGTGCGTGAAAACAGCGAGGGCGAATACTCGTCGATCGGCGGCCGCATGTACAGCGGCACTGACGAAGAATTCGCGACACAGCAGGCAATTTTTTCGCGCCGCGGCACGGATCGAATTCTTCGCTTCGCGTTCGAACTCGCGCGCAAGGGCACCAAGAAACATGTGACCTCGGCGACGAAGTCCAATGGCATATCGATCACGATGCCTTACTGGGACGAGCGCTTCAAGGCGATGTCGGCGCAGTTTCCGGACATCAGGACCGATCAATTTCACATCGACATCTTGTCGGCGCATTTCGTCATGCATCCGGACTGGTTCGACGTGGTGGTCGGCTCGAATCTGTTCGGTGACATTCTGTCGGATCTCGGGCCCGCGTGCACCGGCACCATTGGCATCGCGCCGTCGGCGAACATCAACCCCGAGCGTGACTTTCCGTCGCTGTTCGAGCCCGTGCACGGATCGGCGCCGGATATTTATGGCAAAGGCATCGCGAATCCGGTCGGCCAGATCTGGTCGGGCGCGATGATGCTCGAGCATCTGGGCCATCCCGACGCTGCGCAGGCGATCGTCGATGCAATTGAATCGATCCTCGTCGAAGGGCCGCGCACGCGCGACGTCGGCGGCAAATCGGGCACGGCCGACATGGGCAAGGCAATCGCAGAAGCGCTGTAAGTCAACGCGGTGATTCGCGTCGATGTGCAGCGTCGTCTATATGCATTTGGCATATGACGCGCCGTTGTCGCCGCGACCGGTCCGCGTCGACGCGAATCACGTAGCAGCCGCAAGTCTCGCGACTGGTTTCGACGCGCCGATCGGTTCGAAATAATTGCCGGTGACTTGCTGACCAGGGCCGTCCCAGCCTCTCCGGGAGCGGGAAATTTTCGTCCGCTCTGTCGAAATATCCGGCTCCAATGTGGCTTTTGCGCAACGTACGGTCCGCTAAGCCGTTGAAACTGCGCCAAAAGCTCATGTGTCACTTGCGCTTTACCCGATATCCACTTGTTTATTCATGTGATTTATCGTCAGGTATGCGTGCCGGCGTGAATTAATCCGCATAAGTCTTTGTCCCGACAACAGAAATTTCGATTTTCGAACTTGACCCTGCCGCAGCTTTTTCATATAGTGGGCAACGGTGGGGAAAAGTGGGAAAAATCGTCTATCCGGCGGTTGATCGGGGGGATTTGTGTTTCGTGGTGTGGCTCATCTGAATCTGGACAGCAAACACAGGCTCGCGGTGCCCGCGCGCTATCGCGAAGCTTTGCTCGTGCGCTGTGCCGGCCGCCTGGTGATTACGGCGGACGTCGACAAGTGCCTGCTCGTCTATCCGCAACCCGACTGGGAGCCGATTCAGGAAAAACTGATGAGCCTGTCGAGTCTCAATCCGCGCATCCGCGATTTGCAGCGGCAGTTGATCGGCTACGCCGAAGACCTCGAGATCGACGCCGCCGGGCGCGTGCTCGTATCGCCGGCGCTGCGTGAGTTCGCCGCGCTCGACAAGAGCGTCGTGCTGGTGGGACAGGGCAACAAATTCGAATTGTGGGACAAGGAAAAGTGGGAGCAGGTGCTCGCGCGCGACAAAAGTTTCACGAATGGCGATTTGCCGCCCGAACTGGAGGGATTCTCGTTGTGAGCCTGGGCTCACATGCAGCGGTCTTATTGCAGGCGGCGGTTGATGGATTGAAGGTGCGGGCAGATGGCGTTTACGTCGATTGCACGTTCGGGCGCGGTGGACACAGCCGCGAAATATTAGCGCGGCTCGGTTCGCGCGGGCGATTGATTGCGCTGGATCGGGATCCGGCGGCGATCGCAGGGCAAGGAGGGTTGGACGATGAACGGCTCACGCTCGTGCATCGAAGTTTCAGCGGATTGCACGATGTCCTCGGCGAATGCGAAGCCGGGCGCGTCGACGGCATCCTCCTCGATCTTGGCGTCTCGTCGCCGCAGTTGGACGACGGCGCGCGCGGCTTCAGCTTTCGCGTCGATGCGCCGCTCGACATGCGCATGGATACGAGCAGCGGCAGCACCGCGGCCGAGTGGCTGGCGGGCGCGGACGAGCAGGACATAAGGGAGGTTATCCGCAACTATGGCGAAGAACGGTTTGCTAAGCAGATTGCAGCAGCGATTGTTGCAGCACGAGCGCGGCACCCGGTCGCTACCACGCGCGAGCTCGCCGGGATCGTCGCCACGGCTGTTCGCACACGCGAGCCGGGGCAGAATCCAGCGACGCGCACCTTTCAGGCTCTACGGATTCATGTCAATCAGGAGCTTGAAGAGTTGAAAAGCGTGCTGCCGCAATGCGTCGCGGCACTGGCGCCTGAGGGGCGGCTCGTCGTGATCAGCTTCCACTCGCTCGAAGACCGCATCGTCAAACGTTTTCTGCGCGAGCATTCGCAGCCGCCGCGTCTGCCGGCGCGCCTGCCGCTGCGCGCGGCGGATCTGCCGCGACCGCCCTTGCGTCTTGTCGGCAAAGCGCAGCGCCCGTCGCACGAAGAAGTGGCCGCGAATCCGCGCGCACGCAGCGCACTGATGCGCATTGCCGAGCGCACTGCGGAGCAATCCGCTTGATCGCCCGTTTCAATTTGATCCTGCTCGGAATTCTGATCGTGTGCGCGCTGTCGGTGGTCACCTCGCAGCACAAGGCGCGCAAGCTTTACGTTGATTTGCAGAAAGAGCAGGAACTTGCCAAGCAGCTCGAGGTCGAGTTTGGACAGCTTCAACTGGAGCAGAGCACCTGGGCGATGCACGCGCGGGTCGAAAAAATTGCGAGCGGCCAGCTGATGATGCGCGTGCCGCCGCCGTCGCGAGTGCAGGTCGTGTCCCCGGAGATGGCCAAATGAGCGCGGTTGCGCCGGTGCTCGCGCCGCTCAATCTGCCCGGGTGGCGCTCGCGCACGGTCTTGCTGATGTTGCTCGCCGGGTTCGTCGTGTTGATCGGGCGCGCCGTGTATCTGCAGGGACTCAATAACGATTTCCTGCAGAAAAAAGGCGATGCGCGCTACGGCCGCGTGATTGAAATGTCGGCGACGCGCGGCATGATCACCGACCGCAACCGCGAGCCGCTCGCGATTTCAACGCCCGTCGAGTCGGTGTGGGCGAGTCCAGCCGACGTGCAGATGGCGCCGCCGCAATTGAAGCGTCTCGCGCAATTGCTCGAGGTCGACACCGGTGAAATCCAGAAGCGTCTCGGCGATGCCAGCCGCGATTTCGTTTATCTCAAACGCCAGTTGCCGCCCGAGCAGGCGGCGAAGATCGTCGAAATGAACGTGCCGGGGATTTTTCTGCAGCGCGAATATCGCCGCTATTACCCGGGCAGCGAATATTTTTCGCACTTGATCGGCTTTACCAACGTCGACGATCAGGGGCAGGAAGCGCTCGAACTCGCATTCGAAAGCCAACTCGCCGGCAAGCCGGGCAGCCGGCGGGTGATCAAGGATCGTCTGGGCCGTATCGTCGAAGACGTTGAAAGCGTGCGGGCGCCGCAGCAGGGGCGCGATCTTGCGCTGTCAGTCGACGCCCGGATTCAGTACCTGGCCTACCGCGAACTGAAGAGCGCGGTCGACGCGCATCGCGCGAAAGCGGGCGGCATCGTGGTGCTCGACGTCAACACCGGCGAAGTGCTCGCGATGGCGAACCTGCCATCGTATAACCCGAACAATCGCGGCAAGCTCGAGCCGCGCCGCACGCGCAATCGCGCCGTCACGGATTTGTTCGAGCCGGGCTCGACGTTGAAGCCGTTCACGGTCGCGGCCGCGATGGAGGGCGGACTGTACAAGCCCGACACCATCGTGCAGACGGGCTCCGGGCAATTGACGATCGGCAGCGCGACGATTCACGACGCCCACCCGGCAGGCGCGCTTACCGTCTCGCAGGTGATCCAGAAATCGTCGAACGTCGGCGCCGCCAGGATCGCCTTGTCGCTGCCGGCGGAAAAATTGTGGGACATCTTCAGCCAGGTTGGATTCGGCACCCAGCCGCGCTCCGGTTTTCCCGGCGAAGTGTCCGGCAAGTTGCGTGCTTATGCCAGCTGGCGGCCGATCGAGCAGGCAACGATGTCGTACGGTCACGGCATTTCGTTGAGCCTGCTGCAACTCGCGCGCGCTTATCTGGTCTTTGCAAGCGACGGCGAAATAAAACCAGTGACCGTGGTCAAGCTCGACGCGCCCGGCGATTCCACGCGGGTGATTTCCGCGGAGACCGCCGCGCAGGTGCGCAAGATGCTTGAGCTTGTCGTGCAGCCCGGCGGTACTGCACCGCGCGCGCAGATCATGGGTTATCGCGTGGCCGGCAAAACCGGTACCGCACACAAGCTCGATGGCGCCAGCTACGCGCCGAACAAGTACGTCTCGTCATTCATCGGTTTCGCGCCGGCGTCCGCGCCGCGGTTGATCGTCGCCGTCATGATCGATGAACCGGGCGACGGACAATATTACGGCGGCACGGTGGCTGCACCCGTTTTCAGCACGGTGATGGCGGGCTCGTTGCGAATGCTCGGCGTCAAGCCCGACGCGCCGTTGAACAATGTCGTGTTGCCGCCACCCGACGCGCCCGAGGTGCGCGAGGAAGTATGAACGCGGCTGCCCTCGACCAATTGCATATCGCGCGGCTCGAAACCGATAGCCGGCGCATCGCTCACGGCGATACGTTTGTTGCCTATCCAGGCGAAATGCTCGATGGGCGTCGCTACATTCCCGACGCGCTCGCGCGCGGCGCGCAGTCGGTGCTCTGGGAGAAGCGCGGCTTCAAGTGGCATCGCGAATGGCGCGTGCCGAATCTCGGCATATCTCAACTGCGCACGCGCGCGGGCGTGATCGCGAGTCGCGTCTACGGCGAACCCAGCGAGCATCTATGGATGATTGGCGTCACGGGTACCAATGGCAAAACGACCTGCAGCCAATGGATCGCGCAGGCGCTCAATCAATGCGGTCGCAAGACCGCGGTGATCGGCACCCTCGGTTACGGACTGAAACGCACGCTGCAGCCGCTCGCAAACACAACACCCGATGCAGTCTGGCTGCATGCGCAACTCGCGGAATTCCTGCGGCGCGGCGCGCGCGCGGTCAGTATGGAAGTGTCGTCGATCGGCCTCGATCAGGACCGTGTCGCCGGCGTCGACTTCGACTGCGCGCTTTTCACGAACCTTACGCGCGATCATCTCGATTACCACCGCACGATGCATCGCTATCGGCGCGCCAAGCTGAAACTTTTCGAGTGCCCGTCGCTCAAGCACGCGATCGTGAATCTGGACGACGACTTCGGCAGCGAAATTGCGCGCAAAGTAAAACGCCGCGGTCTCGCCGTCATCGGTTATGGATTCGGCGCGCGCCATCGCGATACGCGCCGGGTGCCGAGCGTTGCCGGCGCCAATTTCGCCGCGAGCGCGGGTGGTATGCAATTCGACGTGCGCACGCCGTGGGGCCGCGCGACGATCAAAAGCGCGCTCATCGGCCGTCACAACGCTTCCAACCTGCTCGGCTCGCTCGCCACTTTGCTCGTCAGCGATATTCGCCTCAAAGATGCGGTGGCGACGCTCGGCAAATTGCGTCCCGTGCCCGGCCGCATGCAAAAGCTTGGCGGCGGGCGGTCGCCGCTGGTGATCGTCGATTACGCGCATACGCCCGACGCGCTCGAGCAGATGCTGAAAACCTTGCGGGATGTCGCGGCGGGTAGTGATGCGCGCATCGTCTGCGTATTCGGCTGCGGCGGCGATCGCGACCGCGGCAAGCGTCCGTTGATGGGCGCGGTCGCAACGCGGTTGTCCGATCGGGTCGTCATCACGAGCGACAATCCGCGCAGCGAAGACCCGCGCAAAATCATTGCCGACATCCGCCACGGCGCGCGCGGTGACTACGTCGTCGAAGCCGACCGCCGGCGCGCCATCGCGCTTGCGCTGAAAGAAGCGCGGCGCGGCGACATCGTACTCATCGCCGGCAAGGGCCATGAGAGCTACCAGGAAGTCAACGGCGTCAGGCGCCCGTTCAGCGACGTCGCAGTCGCGCGCACCGCGTTGCAGAGGGCGCGCGCATGATGCAGATATCGCAGGCGGCTCAGGCGCTCGGCGCACCGTACTTCGGCGCGGATGCGAAGTTCATGGCCGTCTGCACCGATAGCCGCGCAGTCAAGCGCGGCGATCTCTTCGTGGCATTGAAAGGCGAGCGCTTCGACGCGCACGACTTCATTCCACAGGCTGCGGCCGCCGGCGCTGCCGGCGTCATGGTCGAGAAAAAAAGCGACATCGCAGTCGCGCAAATTGTCGTCGACGACACGACGCGCGCGCTCGGCACGCTCGGCAATTACTGGCGGCGGCAGTTTGATATTCCGGTCGTCGCCGTCACCGGGAGCAACGGCAAGACCACCGTCAAGGACATGCTCGCATCGATCCTGCGTGCAGCCGCGCAAAGCGATGCACCGGACGGCGGCGTGCTCGCGACGCGCGGCAATCTCAACAATCACATCGGCGTGCCGCTTACGCTGCTCGAATTGCGCGCGGACCATCGCTACGCGGTGATCGAAATGGGCATGAATCACGCCGGCGAAATCAGTTACATCACGCGCATGGCCGAGCCGTCGGTGGCACTCATCAACAATGCCGGCGTCGCGCACATGGAGAACCTCGGCTCGCACGAGGCGATCGCGCGCGCGAAAGGCGAGATCTTCGAAGGATTGAAAACGGGCGGCACTGCGGTCATCAATGCCGACGACGCGTTCGCTCCGCTTTGGCGCAAGCAGGCCGCGCAGGTGCAACAAATCGACTTTGCATTGAACACCAAGGCCGCGGTGACGGCGACGTACAAGGTTCGCGAACTCGACAGTGAGATCGTGCTCGACACGCCGCTCGGCAGGGCGACGGCGGTGTTGCCGGCGCCCGGCTTGCACAACGTGAAGAACGCGCTCGCGGCGAGCGCGGCGGCGACTGCCCTCAAGGTCGCGCCGGCGACGATCGCACAGGGCCTGACGCGTTTTGCCGGCGTAAAAGGCCGCTTGCAGCGCAAGCGCGGGCTCAACGGCGCGGCTCTGATCGACGACACGTACAACGCGAATCCGGACTCGATGCGCGCGGCGATCGACGTGCTCGCGCGCGCTCCCGGCAAAAAACTGCTCGTCATCGGCGACATGGGCGAGCTTGGCCCCGATGCGCCGAACATGCACGCGCACGTCGGCCGCTACGCGCGGGATGCAGGTATCACCGCGCTCTACGCGCTTGGAAAACTCTCGGCGCGTGCGGTCGAGGCGTTCGGCTCCGGCGCGCGGCACTTCGAGCGCATCGAAGATTTGCAGGCCGAAATTAAAAATGCGCTGGCGCCCGATGTCACGATGCTCGTCAAAGGTTCGCGCTCGATGCAGATGGAACGCGTGATCAAAGCGTGTGAAATCGCGGCAAGGGAGGCGCACTAGATGCTGCTCGAACTTGCGCAGTGGCTCGCCAAGGACATTCGCGCGTTCAACGTGTTCGGCTACATCACGCTGCGCGCGGTGCTCGCCTGCCTCACCGCGTTGCTGATGACGTTCATGATCGGCCCGATGATGATACGGCGGTTGACGTCGTACAAGATCGGCCAGTCGGTGCGCGACGACGGTCCGCAATCGCACTTGCCGAAAGCGGGTACGCCGACGATGGGCGGCGCGTTGATTCTCGTATCGGTAATCGTGACCACCTTGCTGTGGGCCGATCTGGAGAACCGTTTCGTGTGGGTCGTGGTCGCGTCAACGCTCGGCTTCGGCGTGATCGGCTGGGTCGACGACTACCGCAAAGTCGTGCACCGCAATCCGAAAGGGCTGTCGGCGCGCGCAAAATTCTTCTGGCAGTCGGTCGTCGGTCTCACGGCGGCGTGCGTCATCGCGTTCAGCACGAACCTGCCGGCGCAAACGGAGTTCATCGTGCCGTTCTTCAAGAACATCGCCTATCCGCTCGGCGTATGGGGTTTCATCACGTTGACGTATCTCGTCATCGTCGGCACCAGCAATGCCGTCAACCTGACCGACGGTCTCGATGGGCTGGCGATCATGCCGACGGTCATGATTGCGAGTGCGCTCGGCGTGTTCGCTTATGTGGCCGGCAACGCGGTATTCGCGAAGTACCTGGTGTTCCCGCACATTCCGGGCGCCGGCGAACTGGCCGTTTTTTGCGGCGCACTCGCGGGCGCCGGGCTCGCATTCCTGTGGTTCAACGCGTATCCCGCCGAGGTTTTCATGGGCGACGTCGGCGCGCTCGCGCTTGGTGCAGCGCTCGGCACGATCGCAGTCATCGTGCGCCAGGAAATCGTGCTTTTCATCATGGGCGGCGTGTTCGTCGTCGAAACACTGTCGGTCGTGCTGCAGGTGGCGTCATTCAAATTGACCGGCAAGCGGATATTTCGCATGGCGCCGCTGCATCACCACTACGAACTCAAAGGCTGGAAAGAAAACCAGGTCGTGGTGCGTTTCTGGATCATCACGATGATGCTGGTGCTGGTTGGTTTATCGACACTGAAGTTGAGGTGATGAAGAAAAGAAACGCACAGCGGAATGGTTTGGGCGAGGGTAATGCGCGCAGCGCGTCAGCCGAGACCATAAACCACTCCAGGTTTCTGGATCATCACGATGATGCTGGTACTCGTGGGTTTATCGACACTGAAGTTGCGCTAGGAAGCACGTGCACATGAACGCTCATGGACGTGAGAGGTAAAAAAGTCGTGGTCCTCGGACTTGGCGATACCGGGCTCTCGATGACGCGCTGGCTCAATCGCCATGGCGCGCACGTGACCGTCGCCGACACGCGCGCAGCGCCGCCGCACGCAGAAGTCGTGCGGCGTGAGTTGCCCGATGTCGAAGTGCAATGCGGCGAGTTTCGCGCCAATCAGTTGCGCGCAGCCGAACTGATCGCGATCAGCCCGGGTATCGATCGCCGCGCGCTGCCAATTGCGGCCGCAGTCCAGCACGGCGTCGACATCGCAGGCGACGTTGAACTTTTCGCGCGCGGTTTGCCGCGAGCCGTCAAGCGCATGCCGAAAATCCTGGCGATCACGGGCACCAACGGCAAAAGCACGGTCACGCAGATGGCGGGCGATATCTGCAGCGCGGCCGGCAATGACACGATCGTCGCCGGCAATATCGGCACGCCGGTACTCGATGCGTTGAGCGAAATCGAAGACGGGCGCCGCCCGCCCGACGTGTTCGTGCTCGAGCTGTCGAGCTTTCAACTCGAAACGACGTTAAGTCTCGATGCGGATGCAGCCGCCGTGCTCAACATCTCGGAAGACCATCTCGACCGTTACAACGGCATCGACGACTATACCGCGGCCAAGGCGCGCATTTTCAACGGCAGCGGCGCGCAAATCGTCAATCGCGACGATGCGCGCAGCGCGGCGATGGCGGGCCCGCGGCGCAAGGTGTGGAGCTTCGGCTTGAACGCACCGCAGTCCGCGCACGAGTGGGGCATCGCCGGAACGTCTGGCGCGCAAACGCTCGCGCGCAGCAAAAAAGTATTGATGAATGTCGCCGACTTGCCGGTGGCTGGACTGCATAACGCCGCGAATGCGCTGGCGGCCGGCGCGTTGTGTCACGCCGTCGGCATCGACGACGCCGCGATCGTCAAAGGACTGCGCGCGTTCAAAGGTCTTTCGCATCGCGTCGAGACCGTCGCCGTGATCGACGGCGTTACCTACTACGACGACTCAAAGGGCACGAACGTGGGCTCGACCGTCGCCGCGTTGAACGGTTTTGCGCAACCCGTGGTTTTGATCGCGGGCGGCGAAGGCAAAGGGCAGGATTTCTCGCCGCTTGCCGAGCCGGTCAGGAGGCACGCGCGCGCGGTCGTGTTGATCGGCCGCGACCGCGAGCAAATCGCGCGCGCCATCGACGGCAGCGGCATTGCGATCGAGCGCGCCGCGTCAATGGAAGAAGCGGTTCGCGTCGCGCGCGCCGCAAGCCGGCCCGGCGATGTTGTGCTGTTGTCGCCGGCGTGCGCGAGTTTCGACATGTTCAAAAACTACGGGCATCGCGGCGAAGCTTTTGCCGCCGCGGTCAGAAGCGAGGCCGCGCATGGCTAGCGCCGGCACCATGTATTACGCGGACGTCAAAAGCCGGCCGCCGCCCGCGGAGTTCGATCACGCGCTCGCCTGGAGCGCGATCGCGCTGCTCGCACTGGGCCTCGTGATGGTTTATTCGTCGTCCATCGCGATTGCCGAAGGCAGCCGCATGACCGGCCAGCAGCCGATGTATTACCTCGCCCGTCATGCAGTGTTTCTCACGCTGAGCCTCGGCATGGCCACGGTGGCATTTCAGTTGCCGACGCGCGCCTGGCAGAAAGCCGCGCCCTTCCTTTTCCTGTTCGGCGCGGGCCTTCTGGTAATCGTGCTGATACCGGGTGTCGGCCGTGAAGTGAACGGCAGCCAGCGCTGGCTCTCGCTGTTCTTTTTCAATCTGCAGCCGTCCGAAGTGATGAAGCTCTTCGCCGTGCTCTATGCAGCCGACTACACGGTGCGCAAATCCGCGCATATGCACAGCCTCACGAAAGGTTTTCTGCCTTTGTTCGTCGTCATGCTGATCGTCGGCGGCCTCTTGCTGCGCGAGCCCGATTTCGGCGCGTTCGCCGTCATCATTGCGATTGCAATGGGCATCCTGTTTCTGGGCGGCGTGAACTGGAAGCCGTTCGCGGGATTGATCGTGCTGCTCGTCGTCGGCTTCGTGCTCCTGATCTGGCTGTCGCCCTATCGCATGCAGCGCGTGGTCGGCTTCATGGACCCGTGGGCGGACCCGTTCGGCAAAGGCTATCAGCTCTCGCACGCGTTGATCGCATTCGGCCGCGGCGAATGGCTTGGCGTGGGACTCGGCGCGAGCGTCGAAAAACTTTTCTACCTGCCGGAAGCGCATACCGACTTCCTGCTTGCGGTGATCGCGGAAGAACTCGGCTTCGCCGGCGTCGCGCTCGTGATCGCGTTGTTCACCGTCCTGGTCGTGCGCGCATTCGCGATCGGCCGCCAGGCGGCGTCGCTCGATCGCGCGTTTTCGGCGCTCGTCGCACAGGGCATCGGCTTGTGGCTCGGCGTGCAGACAATCATCAACATGGGCGTGAACATGGGTGTGCTGCCCACCAAGGGATTGACGCTGCCCCTGCTGTCGTTTGGCGGCAGTGGTATCGCGGCGAACTGCGTTGCGCTCGCAGTCCTCCTTCGCGTGGACTGGGAGAACCGACAGCTGTTGAGGGGCGTGAAAGTATGAGCGCCCCGCGCACGATCATGATCATGGCCGGCGGCACGGGCGGGCATATTTTTCCCGCGCTATCCGTCGCGGAATATCTGCGCGCGAACGGCTGGAACATCGTGTGGCTCGGCGCGAAAAACGGCATGGAAGCAACGCTCGTCGCGCCCAAGGGTTACACGATGGCGTGGATCGCGATGACGGGCGTGCGCGGCAAGGGCATCGTGCGTTTCGCGTTGTTGCCGCTACAACTGCTGATCGCATTCTGGCAAAGCGCGCAAGCGATCTTCGCGCACCGACCCGACGTCGTGCTCGGCATGGGCGGCTATGTCTCGTTCCCGGGCGGCATGATGGCGAGCTTGTTCAATCGCCCGCTCGCGATTCACGAACAGAATTCGATCGCAGGGCTCGCCAATAAGGTACTCGCGAAAGTCGCGGACCGCGTGCTCGGCGGTTTTCCGTCGGCGTTTAGTACATCGACGGCAGTGATCTGGACGGGTAATCCGGTGCGCGAGGAAATCGCGGGCATCTCCGAACCGGCAGCGCGTTATCGCACGCGCGCGGGTGTGCTGCGGCTTACCGTCATCGGCGGCAGCCTTGGTGCGCAGGCGCTGAACGAAACGGTGCCGCAGGCGCTCGCGCTGATTCCCGCCACCGAGCGCCCCGAAGTCACGCATCAATCCGGCGCGCGTCATCTCGCTGAGGTCGAGGCCAATTATCAACGCGCCGGCGTGCGCGTGACCGCGGTTGCCTTCATCGCCGACATGGCCGCGCAGTATGCAGGCTCCGATCTGATCATCTGCCGCGCGGGCGCATCGACCATCGCCGAACTCGCCGCGGCCGGCGTGGCCAGCGTGCTCGTGCCGTTTCCGCACGCGGTCGACGATCACCAGACGCATAACGCGCGCTTTCTGTCGGAGCGCGGCGCGGCCGTGCTGATTCCGCAAACCGAGCTGACACCGCAAAAACTCGCCGAACTCCTGCGCGGATTCACGCGCGATGCGCTCGCTGCGATGGCATTAAAAGCGCGTGCACTCGGCAAGCCGGACGCGACACAGGCGGTCGCTACGGAATGCATGAGGCTCGCGGCATGAAACATAAGGTTAAAAAAGTGCACTTTGTGGGGATTGGCGGGTCGGGAATGAGCGGCATCGCCGAAGTGCTCGTCAACCTCGGCTTCGAAGTCAGCGGCTCCGACATCAACGACAACGCCGTCACACGGCGCATGAAAAAGCTCGGCGCCAAAGTGATGCAGGGACACGCGGCCGGTAACGTTGCGGCGGTCGATGCGGTTGTCGTCTCGAGTGCGGTCAAGGAAGACAATCCGGAAGTGGTCGCAGCGCGCGCGAACAAAATTCCGGTAGTGCCGCGCGCGATGATGCTCGCAGAGTTGATGCGCCTGAAGCAGGGCATCGCGGTCGCGGGGACGCACGGCAAAACCACTACAACCAGCCTTGTCGCCAGCGTGCTCGCTGAAGCGGGTATGGATCCGACATTCGTGATCGGCGGCCGGCTCGAAGCAGCGGGCTCGCACGCGAAGCTCGGGACCGGCGAATTTATCGTGGCAGAAGCCGATGAATCGGACGCGTCGTTCCTCTATCTCGCGCCGGTGCTCGCCGTCGTCACGAACATCGACGCCGATCACATGGAAACGTACGGCCATTACTTCGGCCGTCTGCGCCAGGCGTTCCTCGATTTCGTGCAGCGCTTGCCGTTCTACGGAACCGCAGTGCTGTGCGTCGACGACCCGAACGTCCGTGAAATCATGCCGGCGATTACCAAGCCGGTGACGACCTATGGATTGTCCGAAGCGGCGCAAATCCGCGCGACCGATCTCAAAGCCGACGGCGGACGCATGTTGTTCAAAGTGCTGCGGATGGATGCGCGCGGCAGGCAACTGCCCGAACTCGCGGTGACTTTGAATCTCGCGGGCGCGCATAACGTGCTCAATGCGCTTGCCGCGATCGCAATCGGGATGGAGGTCGGCGCCGACGACAAGGCGATCGTGCGCGCGCTCGCGGACTTCAAGGGCGTGGGACGGCGCTTCGAGCGCTACGGCGATATCGCGCTCAAAAAAGGCGGCGAGTACACGCTGATCGACGATTACGGCCATCACCCGACGGAAATGGCGGCCACACTCGCGGCGGCGCGCGGCGCATTTCCGAACCGCCGTCTGGTGCTCGCGTTCGAGCCGCACCGCTACACGCGCACGCGCGATTGTTTCGAAGATTTCGCGCGCGTCCTGTCCACGGTCGACGTGCTGTTGCTCACGGAGGTTTATGCGGCGGGCGAAGCGCCGATCGTCGCGGCCGACGGTCGCGCGCTCGCGCGCGCCGTGCGCGTGCAAGGCAAGGTCGAGCCGATTTTTGTCGAGCAGGTTGCGGATTTTCCCGCGGCAATCGAGAACGCCGTCGCTGACGGCGACGTGGTGTTGACGATGGGGGCGGGCTCGATCGGCGCGGTGCCTGCAATGTTGAGCGGCGGACAAGCGTGATGCGCAACCAATGAACATGGCAGACCGGAAAAATCTGCTGCGGGGCGAAGAGCGGCGTAACGAGCCGATGGCGCGCCACACGAGCTGGCGCGCGGGCGGCAGCGTCGACCGCGCGTACATTCCCGCCGATCTCGACGATCTGCGCGTATTCGTCGCGTCGCTGGCAGCGAACGAGCCGCTTTATCTGGTCGGACTCGGCAGCAATTTGCTGGTACGCGATGGCGGCCTGCGCGGCACCGTCGTCTTCACGCACAACGCGCTCAAATCGATCCGGCTCGACGGCGATTTCATCTGCGCGGAAAGCGGCGTGCCGAGCCCGAAGCTCGCGCGGTTTGCGGCCGTTCACGACAAGGTCGGCGCCGAGTTCATGGCCGGTATCCCGGGCACTGTCGGCGGCGCGCTCGCAATGAACGCCGGCTGCTATGGCGGCGAGACCTGGCGCATCGTCGAGCGCGTGACGACGCTCGATCGCAGCGGTCGATTGCACGAGCGCACTGCCGCCGATTACGAGATCGCCTACCGGCACGTCGTGCTACGCGCCGATTCGGAGGAATGGTACGTGGCCGCGCGATTCAAGCTCGAGCGCGGTGATGGCGGCGAGTCGCGCATCGCGATCAAGGAACTGCTCGAGCGGCGCATTGCCGCGCAGCCGCTCAATCTGCCGAACGCCGGCTCGGTATTCCGCAACCCGCCCGACAACTATGCGGCACGACTCATCGAAGCGTGCGGTCTCAAAGGCCGTGTCGAAGGCGGCGCGATGATTTCGGACAAGCACGCGAACTTCATCGTCAACACGGGCGGCGCGTGCGCCGCCGACATCGAGACGCTGATCGAGCTGGCTCATGCAAGCGTGCTCGACAAATTCAGCATCGATCTCGAACAGGAAGTTCGAATCGTCGGTGAGCGCAAATGAAACCGGCGAAAAAGACGAAGCGCGCAGGCAAGCCGAAAAACGGCTTCGGCAAAGTCGCCGTCATGATGGGCGGCAAATCGGCCGAGCGCGAAATCTCGCTGATGTCGGGCAAGAACGTGCTCGAAGCGCTGCTCCGTCAGGGCGTGGATGCGCATGCATTCGATCCGGCGAAGCGCGATCTCGCGAAATTGAAAAGCGACGGCTTCGCGCGCGCGTTTCTCATCTTGCACGGCCGTTACGGTGAAGACGGCACGGTGCAGGGCGCGCTGGAAACGATGGGCATTCCGTACACGGGCAGCGGCGTGATGGCGTCGGCTTTATGCATGGACAAGCTGCGCACCAAGTTGATCTGGCTCGCGAGCGGCATTCCCACGCCGCGTCATGCGGTGCTGACGGAGAAGAGCGATTGGGCAACGGTCGCGAAAGATCTCGGCCTGCCGTTGATCGTCAAGCCCGCGCACGAAGGCTCGAGCATCGGGCTTACCAAAGTGACGAGCATGGAAAAAATCGAACCAGCGTACGAGCTGGCGGCGAAATGCGACTCGCTCGTGATTGCGGAGGAATTCATCGACGGACGCGAGATCACGGCGGCGTTCCTCGCGGATCGCGCGCTGCCGCTGATTCGCATTGAAGCGCCGCAGGGCAATTACGATTATCAGAACAAATATTTCACCGACGTCGTGAAGTACCACTGCCCGAGCGGTTTGCCGGCCGTGCAGGAAAGCGAATTGCAGGCAATGGTAATGCGTGCCGCTGACGCGCTGGGTTGTGAGGGCTGGGGCCGTGCCGACTTGATGCTGCGCGACGACGGCCGCGCCTTTCTGCTCGAGATGAATACCGCACCCGGCATGACGGGCCATTCGCTGGTGCCGATGGCGGCGCGCGCCGCGGGCATTGAATTCGACGCGCTCGTTCTCAAAATCCTGGAGCTTGCCCATGTGGGATAAGCCCGACGTCTTGAACGGCATCGCCAACGCACTGTTCGCGGCCGCAGCGGTGCTCGTCGTCTATGCAACGCTGCATTACGCGATGCGGCTGCCGGTGTTCCCGCTGCGCGAAGTGCGCATCACCACCGGGCTTGCGCACGTGACGCCCGAGCAGATCGAAGCGACGGTCAAGCAGGAAGTCAAAGGCAATTTCTTTACCCTCGATCTGCCGCGCGCGCGCAGCGGGTTCGAAAAGCTGCCGTGGGTGCGCAACGTGAACGTGCGGCGCCAGTGGCCCGACCGGCTGGATGTCGAACTCGAAGAGCATGTTCCGCTCGGGCGCTGGAGCGCCGATGCGCTGGTGAATACCTACGGCGAACTGTTTGCCGCTGCCTACGACGCGAGCCTGCCGTCGTTCGTGGGGCCGCCGGGCAGCGCCAAGGAAATCGCGATTCAGTACGCCTACTTCAGGCGCAGTCTCGCGACGCTCGGCATGACGCCGGTACAAGTGCAGGTGTCGCCGCGCCGCGCTTGGCAGGTAAAGCTTTCGAGCGGCGTCACCCTGCAGCTCGGCCGCGAAAACGTCGAGTCACGGCTCGATCGCTTCGTCGCCATTTTCGAGCGCACGGTCGGCCGCCTGCAGCGCCGCATCAATTACGTGGACCTGCGGTATGCGAACGGATTCGCGGTTGGGATTCCCGAGCTTGCACGCGAGCCGCAGGACAAGCCACCGGCGCGTAAAGCCGCGCGGGCAACCGGATGAAAGCGCCGAGGCATAGATGAGCAAGGCCAAGGAAACCAAGAACCTGATCGTCGGTCTCGACATCGGCACGTCGAAGATCGCGGCCATCGTCGCCGAGCTGAAGCCGGACGGCAGCTATGAAGTCATCGGCATGGGCGGCCATCCATCCAAGGGCTTGCGCAAGGGCGTTGTCGTCAATATCGAGGCGACGGTCAACGCGATTCAGCGTGCGCTCGAGGAAGCGGAACTGATGGCCGACTGCAAGATTGCCGACGTCTATACCGGCATCGCAGGAAGCCATATCAAGAGCATCAACTCGCGCGGCATGGTTGCGATCAAGGACCGCGAAGTGACGCAACAGGACGTCGAGCGCGTGATCGAAACCGCGAAGGCGATTCCGATTCCGACCGACCAGCAAGTACTCCATATTCTCAATCAGGAGTTCATCGTCGACGGTCAGGGCGACGTGCGCGAGCCGCTCGGCATGAGCGGCGTGCGTCTCGAAGTGAACGTGCACATCGTCACCGGCGCGGTATCGGCGGCGCAGAACATCATCAAGTGCGTGCGGCGCTGCGGGCTCGAAGTGAACGATCTCATCCTGCAGCCGCTCGCCTCGGCGACCGCGGTTGTTTCGGAGGACGAGAAAGATCTCGGCGTGTGCCTCGTCGACATCGGCGGCGGCACCACCGACATCGCGATCTTTACGCAGGGCGCGATCCGGCACACCGGTGTCATTCCGATCGCGGGCGACCAGATCACCAACGACATCGCGATGGCGCTGCGCACGCCGACCAAGGACGCCGAAGAAATCAAGCGCCGCTTCGGCTGCGCGCTGAAACAACTTGCGGACCCGCAGCAGATGATCGACGTGCCCGGCATCGGCGAACGCGGCGCGCGCCAGTTGTCGCGCCAGACGCTCGCGGAAGTGATCGAGCCGCGCATCGAAGAGCTTTATTCGCTGGTGCAGGCCGAACTGCGCCGCTCGGGCTACGAGGAGCTGCTGTCGTCGGGGATTGTGCTGACCGGCGGCTCGAGCTCGATGCAGGGCATGGTCGAGCTCGGCGAAGAAATTTTTCACATGCCGGTGCGCATCGGTCAGCCGCATTACCAGGGCGGGCTTTCGGAAGTCGTGCGCAATCCGCGTTATGCAACGGCGGTGGGCCTGCTGATGCTGGGGCTGCAACAGCAGCGCCAGCACCATCTTGCGCGCGCGCATCTCGGTTCGCTCGGCAATTTGATCGAGCGGATGAAAAGCTGGTTCAAGGGCAATTTTTAGCAGGATGAATAGTCATCAGCATTTACGCATGAAAGCCAGTCAGCAAAGCGGTATGCAAATCGCAGTTTTTGTATTTACTTTAGGAGCCAACTATGTTTGAAATCATGGAAGTTCCCTCGCAGGAGGCAGTGATCAAGGTGATCGGCGTCGGCGGCTGCGGCGGCAACGCGGTCGACCACATGATCGCCAATGGTGTGAAAGGCGTGGATTTCATTTGCGCCAACACCGACATGCAGGCGTTGAAGCGCTCGCAGGCGCGGACCCAGCTGCAGCTCGGACCTGAAATCACCAAGGGTCTCGGCGCCGGCGCGAATCCGGACGTCGGGCGCAAAGCGGCGCTCGAGGACCGCGAGCGCATCGTCGATCTCATTCGCGGCGCGGACATGCTGTTTCTGACCGCAGGCATGGGCGGCGGCACCGGCACGGGTGCGGCGCCAGTTGTTGCTGAAATCGCACGCGAGCTCGGCATCCTCACCGTTGCCGTGGTCACCAAGCCGTTCGCCTTCGAAGGCAAGCGCCAGCGTATAGCGACCGAAGGACTCGAAGCGTTGTCGCAGTATGTGAACTCGCTGATCGTGATCCCGAACGACAAGCTCATGCAGGTACTGGGCAACCAGGTCACGCTTGACGAAGCGTTCCGCGCAGCCAATGACGTTCTGCACGGTGCGGTCGCGGGAATCGCCGAAATCATCAGCTGCCCCGGGATGATCAACGTCGACTTCGCCGACGTGAAAACGGTGATGTCGGAAACCGGCATGGCGATGATGGGTTCGGCAAAAGCGGCCGGCACCGATCGCGCGCGCATGGCGGCGGAGCAGGCAGTTGCGTGTCCTCTGCTCGAAGACATCGACATCGCCGATGCGCGCGGCGTGCTCGTCAACATCTCGGCCAGCAAGTCGCTCTTCCAGTTGCAGGAAATGTACGACGTGATGGACGTCATCAAGGCGTTTGCGGCGGAATCTGCGACGGTTATCGCGGGCACCGTCTATGACGAAGAACTGGCCGACGAACTGCGCGTAACGATCGTCGCGACCGGGCTTGGCAAAGTGCATGGCAAGCTGCAGCCGAAGCCGCTCCAGGTTGTGCAGGCGACGGGCACCGACGGTCATATGACGGTTGCCGGCGCAGTCAATTACGACGAACTCGACCAGCCGGCCGTCATGCGGCGCAATCGTAACCAGACTGTTGAAGCGCTGCGCCAGTCGGGCGTCGAAATGCTCGATATTCCGGCATTTTTGCGCAAACAAGCTGACTAACGGAATAGGACGACGGGATGGCGTCGCGAACGGCTCCGGAAATGTCGGTGTCTGTCCTATGTGTACCGATGGAGGTTAACTTCGTTAATTAACGACGGGTGAGTGCTCAGAATGGAGATGGCATATGCGGCGGCGCAACGCAATTGGCCGCGGATACGCCTCACGTGCTAAAATGCTTTTTAAGTCACAGAAAAATCAAAGAGTTAAATTCGTGATCCAGCAGCGCACGCTGAAGAACGTCATACGCGCGACCGGCGTCGGTTTGCATACCGGCGAAAAGGTCTACTTAACGTTGCGTCCGGCGGCGCCGAACACGGGTGTCGTATTCCGGCGAGTCGATCTGGCACAACCGGTCGATCTCAAGGCCGACCCGTACCTCGTTGGCGATACCCGTTTGTCTTCCTGTCTCGAGCGCGACGGCGTGCGGGTCTCCACCGTCGAGCACCTGATGTCAGCGCTCGCCGGGCTTGGAATCGACAACGTATACGTCGACGTATCCGCCGCCGAAGTGCCAATCATGGATGGCAGCGCGGGCCCGTTCGTATTCTTGCTGCAATCGGCGGGTGTCGAAGAACAAAATGCGCCCAAACGTTTCATTCGCATTTTGAAGACGGTCGCCGTCAGCGACGGCGACAAGTCGGCGCGGTTCGAGCCGCACAACGGATTCAAAATCGACTTCAGCATCGACTTCGACCACCCTGTTTTCGAAAATTCGGCGAAGTCGGTGTGCGTCGATTTCGCGACGACCTCCTATATCAAGGAAGTCAGCCGCGCGCGCACCTTCGGCTTCATGCACGAAGTCGAATGGATGCGGGGCCAGGGTCTCGCGCTCGGCGGATCGCTCGACAACGCGATCGTGCTCGACGAGTATCGAGTGCTCAACAACGACGGTTTGCGTTATGACGATGAGTTCGTCAAGCACAAGGTGCTCGACGCGATCGGCGACTTGTACCTGCTCGGTCATCCTGTGATCGGCGCCTTCGTTGCGCACAAGTCCGGGCACGCCCTGAACAATCTGCTGTTACGCCGCCTGCTCGAAGAAAAAAGCGCGTGGGAATACGCGAGTTTCGACCGTCCCGAAGATGTTCCGGCGTTCGTTGCGTCGGGTCAGCCCGCGCTTGCCTAGCTAAGCCGGCGGACGAGGCTAAACGCCATGTTCGTCCTGCGCATCGTCGGTTTTTTCATCGTCGCGACGATCGCCGTTTCGCTGCTCACGTACCTCATCACGAAGAACCGCCGGTACGTGACGTTCGCGTCGCAAGTGCTCAAGTACGGAATTTACGTCGCCATCATCGTTCTGATATTCATCCTCTTCGAGCGGCTCGTCCTAACGATTTGACGGCTTTGCCGCTTCACTTTTGATTGCGTTGGCGCGCCGCCATCTCAGTAAGCGCTTGCTTCAGCGGCGAGGCCTCGAGCCCGCGCGCTAGCTTCTCTAAATTCTCAATCGCATCAAGGCTTAAGCGCTTGTCCGGTCGATTATTTTGGGGCCGCACCGAGGCTTCCTTAACTTGCACTTCAATACGGATTGAAGTAACCTCGCTTCGCTGTTTCTGATAAGCAACTAACAATCTGGCGGCAAGCTGTTTTAGTTTGGCGGCAATCGCCGAATTTTCAGCCAAGAGGGTGAGGGTACCATCGCGCAACTGCTTGACGCGGCATGCCTGCGTCAATTCGGGCGGCGCGTTGCTCAAAAGTATCTGATTCAGCTCGGCATTGCGCCGGGCTTCTTGGGATAAAGAACGCAAGCGGTCCGACGAGTTGAGATAAAAGCTGAGCGGGCGCGCGGGCATGGCTGAGATTGTGGGGCAACGATGAACATAATTCTAGTTTCAGGGAAACTCGCCCGGGCGCGATCGATCACGCTTTCGCTGCCGCATTTGGTGTGCGGCGCGGCGGTCGGACTGGTTGGCTTGTTCGTACTCGCATTCGCGCTGCAATATGTGATCCTGCGTTACGTGCCCAGCCTGAAAAGCCCGCTTGTCGCTGCGCTGCTTCTCAACGCGCAGCAGGAGCAAAACGAAAAGACCGAAAGCTATCTGCGCGACAACCTTAACGCGCTTGCCTCGAAGCTCGGCCAGATGCAGGCTCAACTGCTGCGCCTGAACACGCTGGGCGAGCGGCTTGCCAAGACTGCCGGATTCAAGCCGCAGGAATTCATGTTCGATCAGCCGCCCGGACGCGGCGGCGCGATTTCCGAAATGCCGGTTTACGAGCTTTCGCTCGGCGACATCAATCGCCAGGTTGATCTACTCAATAAGCAGGTCGACGACCGCACGGAGAAGCTCGGCATCCTCGATTCCCTCATGATCGTCGATAGCGCCAAGAAAAAACTGCTGCCCTCGGTGCTGCCCGTCGAAGGCGGATGGTACTCGTCCAACTTCGGCTGGCGCGTCGATCCGTTCAATGGCGTACGCGCATTTCATGAAGGCATGGATTTCATGGCGGACACCGGCACGCAGGCGCGCGCCGCGGCCGGTGGTGTGGTTGCATTCTCGGAGCTGCACCCCCAGTATGGTAATATGGTCGAGATTGATCACGGCAACGGCCTGATCACGCGTTACGCGCATTTGTCGAAACGTCTGGTCAAGGTCGGCGATGTGGTGCTCAGCGGTGGAATCATCGGGCAGGTCGGCAGCACCGGGCGGGCAACGGGCCCGCACCTGCACTTCGAAGTCCGGCAGAACGGAGCGCCGCTCAATCCCATGCGTTTTCTCCGCTTGCCCAGTTAGCGCGCGACAAATTTGCAGTTGAAGGGGGTGGGGTGTTTCCCCACCCCTTTTTCTTTAGGTGTGACGGCATAAATGATTTCAGGCCTGCTCAAAAAAGTCTTCGGTAGCCGCAACGATCGCCTGTTGCGCCAGTACAACCATTCGGTACGCGCCATCAACGCGCTCGAACCCGCGACCGCGGCGCTCTCCGACGAAGCGCTCAAAGCGAAGACCGCCGAATTCAAGCAGCGCCACGCCGCCGGCGAAACACTCGACCAGTTGCTGCCCGAAGCGTTCGCCGTCGTGCGCGAAGCCGGCAAGCGCGTTTTGAATATGCGCCATTTCGATGTGCAGTTGATCGGCGGCATCGTCCTGCACAACGGCAAAATCGGCGAAATGCGTACCGGCGAAGGCAAGACGCTGGTCGCGACGCTGCCCGCCTACCTCAATGCGCTTTCGGGAAAAGGCGTGCATGTCGTGACCGTCAACGACTACCTCGCCAAGCGCGACTCCGAATGGATGGGTCGCATCTACGGTTTCCTCGGGCTGACCGTCGGCGTGATCCTTTCGCAGATGGACCATGCCGACAAGCAGGGCGCGTACGCAGCCGACATTACGTACGGCACCAACAACGAATTTGGTTTCGACTATCTGCGCGACAACATGGCAGCGACGCCCGGCGAGCGATTTCAGCGCAAGCTCAATTACGCGATCGTCGACGAAGTCGATTCGATCCTGATCGACGAGGCGCGCACGCCGCTCATCATATCGGGCCAGGCGGAAGATACGACCGAACTCTATTACCGGATGAACGAGATCGCGCCGCGATTGAAGCGCCAGAAAGACGAGAACAGTCCCGGCGATTACACGGTCGACGAGAAACAGCACCAGGTTTTGCTGTCGGAAGCCGGCCACGAGCGCGCTGAAGCGCTGTTAGCCGAAGCCGGTCTCCTGCCACACGGCGGGAGCCTCTACGATCCGAGCAACATCAATCTCATTCATCATTTGTACGCCGCATTGCGCGCGCATTCGCTCTTCCACCGCGACCAGCAGTATGTCGTGCAGGAGGACGAAGTCATCATCGTCGACGAATTTACCGGCCGCCTCATGCCGGGACGGCGCTGGTCGGACGGTCTGCACCAGGCGGTCGAAGCCAAAGAAGGCGTCGCAATCCAGCGCGAGAACCAGACGCTCGCGTCGATCACGTTCCAGAATTATTTCCGGATGTACACGAAGCTTGCCGGCATGACCGGCACGGCGGACACCGAGGCGTACGAGTTCCAGCATATATACAGCCTCGAAACCGTCGTCATCCCGACCCATAAGCCGATGATCCGCGAAGACCGCATGGATCAGGTGTATCAGACGTTCAAGGAAAAGTACGCCGCGGTGATCAAGGACATCAAGGGTTGCTGCGAACGCGGCCAACCGGTGCTCGTCGGCACGACGTCAATCGAAAATTCCGAGCTGCTGTCGAAGCTTCTCGACAAAGAAAAGCTGCCGCACAATGTGTTGAACGCGAAGCAGCATGCGCGTGAAGCCGAGATCGTCGTGCAGGCCGGCCGTCCCAGCACCATTACCATCGCGACGAACATGGCGGGACGCGGCACGGATATCGTGCTCGGCGGCAATCCGGAACCCGAAATTCTGAAAATAGAAGCCGACGAAAGCCTTGATGCGGCGACGAAACAGCGCCGGATTGAAGACGCGCGTCACGAATGGCAAAAGCTGCATAACGACGTCGTCAAGGCGGGCGGGCTGCATATCATCGCGACCGAGCGGCATGAATCGCGGCGCGTCGACAACCAGTTGCGCGGCCGCTCGGGACGCCAGGGCGACCCGGGCTCGAGCCGTTTCTACCTCTCGCTCGAAGATCCGCTGCTGAGAATCTTCGCCTCCGACCGCGTTGCTGCCATCATGCAGCGCCTGAAGATGCCGGAAGGCGAGGCGATCGAGCATCCGTGGGTGACGCGCGCGATCGAAAACGCGCAACGGAAAGTCGAAGCGCGCAACTTCGACATGCGCAAGCATTTGCTCGAGTACGACGACGTCGCCAACGATCAGCGCAAAGCGATTTACGAATCGCGCAATCAGCTGCTGGAGGCGACGGACATCTCCGAGCGCATCACGGCGATACGCGGTGAAGTCATCACCGGGTTTTTCCATCAGCACATACCGCCGGAAAGTCTCGAAGAGCAGTGGGATATCGCGGGCCTCGAGAAGACGCTCGCCGCCGAGGTGCAGCTCGACCTGCCGATCAAGCAGTGGCTCGCCGACGAGCCCGATCTCGATGAAGAGCAATTGCGCGCGCGCATCATCGATCTCGCGAACAAGAAATACGAAACGAAAACCGCGCAGGTCGACCCGCCCGCAATTCGCCAGTTCGAGCGCGCGATCATGCTCCAGAGCGTTGACTCGCACTGGCGCGAGCATCTTGCCGCGCTCGACCACCTGCGCCAGGGCATTCACCTGCGCAGTTACGCGCAGAAGACGCCGACCCAGGAATACAAGCGCGAGGCGTTCGAGCTCTTTTCACTGATGCTCGACATGATCAACACGGAAGTCACCAAGATTCTGATGACGGTGCAGATTCGCAGTGAAGCCGAGCTCGAAAAAGTCGAAGAGCCGGAAGTGCCGAAGAATGTGCAATACCATCATGCGGATTACGGCCAGGCCCTCGAGCAGGCAAACGAAGAGGCGCCCGCTTCAGACGCACAGACGTTCGTACGCGGCGCAGAGAAGGTCGGGCGCAACGACCCGTGCCCCTGCGGTTCGGGCAAGAAATACAAGCACTGCCACGGCCGCCTGACCTGATTCGCCCGGCGCGCGCTGCGCGCATGAAACCGCCGCTTGCGGCCAAGCTATAATCGCGGCGACACACGCCAGCCATTCATCCATCATGCCCGTCAATCTCACCGCGCCCGATCCGAAAAAACTTCTTGCCGTTGCCGGCGTGAAGCTCGGCATCGCCGCAGCGAATATTCGCAAAGCGGACCGCAAGGACCTTCTCGTCATCCAACTCGCAGATGGCGCTCAGGTTGCGGGTGTCTTCACGCAGAACCGTTTTTGTGCGGCGCCCGTCGTCGTCACGCGCGAGCATCTCGATGCGTCGGCTGCAATCCGCGCGCTCGTCGTGAATACCGGGAATGCGAACGCCGGCACGGGCAGCGAAGGCATGAAGGATGCGCGCCAAACCTGCGCCGACCTCGCGCGCCTGCTCGGCTGCGAAGCGCAGCAGATATTGCCGTTTTCAACCGGCGTCATCATGGAGCCGCTGCCGGTTGAGCGCATTGCCGCGGGCTTGCCGGCCTGCATCGCGGATTTGAAAGCCGACAACTGGTTCAATGCGGCAACCGCGATCATGACGACAGACACGTTGCCGAAGGCAGCCTCGCTCAAGCGCAGTGTCGGCAAAACGGAGATCACCTTGACCGGCATCGCCAAGGGCGCCGGCATGATCCATCCCAACATGGCGACGATGCTCGGCTTCGTTGCGACGGACGCGCGCGTGAGTGCACCGCTCGTCAAAGCCGCGGTAGCCTATGCGGCCGAACGCTCGTTCAATTGCATCACCGTCGACGGCGACACCTCCACCAACGATTCATTCATGTTGATTGCCTCGGGCGCGGCGCGAATGACCGAAATCACCGATGCGGGAAGCGCCGAATTCGCCGCCTTTCGCGAGGCCGTCACCGAAGTCGCCACGCACCTTGCGCAGGCCATCATTCGCGACGGCGAGGGCGCGACCAAGTTTATTTCCGTGCGCATCGACAGCGGCCGCAATGAAGAAGAATGCCGCCGCATCGGTTTTGCGATCGCGCACTCGCCGCTCGTCAAGACGGCGTTCTTTGCGTCGGATCCGAACCTGGGCCGCATACTCGCGGCGATCGGTTATGCAGGCGTCGGCGATCTCGATGTCGCGAAAATCGATTTATATCTCGATGACGTGCTGATTGCCCGCAACGGCGGGCGCAATCCCGCTTATCAGGAAGCCGACGGACAGCGCGTGATGAAGCAGAGCGAAATTACCGTGCGCGTCGTGCTCAATCGCGGTACCGCTACGGCGACGCTCTGGACCTGCGACCTGTCGCACGATTACGTCAGCATCAACGCGGACTATCGCTCATGAGCGAATGGGATGCGCTGATCAAGCGCGCGGAAATCGTGCTGGCGCGAGTGGAAAAACTCCTGCCGGCGGCGCCCGCACCGACCGAGTGGAAGGCGATCGCATTTCGCTGGCGCAAACGCAACGGCCACGGCGCAATCGAAGCCGTGCGCCACGTGCACAAGATCAGTCTTGCCGATCTCTGCGGCATCGATGGTCAGAAAAAAACCGTCGAGCAGAACACGCGTCAGTTCGTAGACGGCCTTCCGGCGAACAATGTGCTCTTGACGGGCGCGCGCGGCACCGGCAAGTCGTCGCTCATCAAGGCACTGCTCAACAAATATGCGCCGCGCGGGCTGCGCGTGATCGAAGTCGAAAAACAGGATTTGATCGACCTGCCGGAAATCGTCGAGCTGATCGCGCAGCGCCCGGAGCGCTTCGTGCTGTACTGCGACGACCTTTCGTTCGAGGCGGATGAGCCCGGCTACAAGGCGTTGAAAGTCGTGCTCGACGGATCGGTCGCGGCGGCTTCCGAGAACTGTCTCATCTATGCGACGTCGAACCGGCGCCACCTGATGCCGGAATTCATGTCCGAGAATCTCGAAGCGAAGCGCGTCGACGACGAGATCCATCCGGGCGAGACGGTCGAAGAAAAAATCTCGCTGTCCGAACGTTTCGGGGTGTGGGTTTCGTTCTATCCGTTCGATCAGGACGAATATCTCGAGATCGTCGCGCAGTGGCTCGCCCATTTCAAAGTGGGCGGCGCCAATTCGGAAGCGGTGCGCAACGCGGCGCTGCAATGGGCGCTGCAGCGCGGCTCGCGCAGCGGACGCGTCGCGTGGCAGTTCGCGCGCGACTGGGCAGGCCGTACGCGCACCGCGCGCAGCAAGTCATAGCGCGCAATGGCTCAACCGGACGCGACGGCGCCGCGCCGTGCGCGCATTGAAGTCGTCGCCGCGGTCATCTTCAACGAGTCTGGCGAATTCCTGCTCGCGCAAAGACCGTCCGGCAAACCGTACGCCGGCTATTGGGAATTTCCAGGCGGCAAAGTCGAGCCCAATGAAGCCGCCGATGCCGCGTTAAAGCGTGAGCTGCACGAAGAACTCGGCATCGACGTAACGCTCGCGTACCCCTGGCTCACGCGCGACTTCGACTATCTGCACGCAGACGTACGCCTGCGATTTTTTCGGGTTTACGCCTGGTCGGGCGAATTGCACGGCAGGGAAGCGCAGCAATTTACGTGGCAATCAATCCGCGACATTACGGTCACGCCGGTGCTTCCCGCCAACGGGCCGATACTGCGCGGGCTCGCGCTGCCCGCTGTCTACGGCATTACCGCTGCAGGTGAAACGAGCCGCGCAGCGTTTATGCCGAAGCTCGAGCGTTCATTGCGCGCGGGTCTCAAGCTCGTTCAAGTGCGCGAAAAAGAGATGGCGGCCGCAGAGCTGCTCAGTTTTGCGACCGCCGTGGTTGCAATGGCTCATGACTATGGCGCGCGCGTCATCGTGAATGCGGATGAAACAATTGCGCGCGCGGCCGGCGCCGACGGCGTCCATCTCACCGCCGCGCGCCTCATGTGTGCGCCGCGCCGTCCCGACGTCGAATGGTGCGGCGCCTCGTGCCACAACGCAAACGAGCTTGTTCGCGCGCGGGAAATCGGCGTCGATTTTGTCGCACTGGGTCCGCTCGCCGCGACGCCAACGCATCCGGACGCGAAGCTTCTGGGCTGGACTGAATTCGCGCGTTTGATACGCGACTTTCCGCTGCCCGTTTATGCTTTGGGTGGACTCACGGTCACTCAACTCGAAACGGCGTGGCGTTGCGGGGCGCACGGCATCGCGGTGCTGCGCGATGCGTGGACGGCTGCGCAGTTTCGCTGAGCGAGTACGTTACTGCCGCGGCTCACCCGCGTCCGGCTCGGCATCGAGATCGTCTTTAGTGTCGGCGACCGGAATGCGATATGACTCGCTCGCCCACGCGCCGAGATCGATCGTACGGCAGCGTTCCGAGCAAAAAGGACGAAAGCGGTTCGCCGGGCTCCACTCGGCCGGCTTGCCGCACTGGGGGCAACTGACGATGCGCGTGGTCATGCTGGTAATCGATGCTGGAACGATGCGGGGTGAAAATTGTAGCGCGAAGTTGAAGGCCGTTTGCAAATCGCTTTCACGCGCTCACGACGTTAGACCTGCTGCCCTCATGAAAAGTTTGAGCAATCCTGCGATCAACACGATTGCCGCCACGCTTGCCGCCCACAACAGGACAAACCAGCCGACGCGCTTAAGCCAGGGAGGCCGCGGTTTTTCCGGGGCCGGCTCGACCGTCAATGGTAGCTCTCTCCTTCGCGCACTTTGCCCGCGAACACCCAGTAGTTCCAGATCGTATACATGAGAATCACCGGGATGATCAGCAGCGCGCCAACGAGTGCAAAGCCCATGCTTTGCGGCGGCGCGGCGGCGGCCTGGATTGAAATCGACGGCGGAATGATGTTCGGCCATATGCTGATGCCCAGCCCGCTATAGCCCAGGAAAATCAGCACGAGTGTGAGCACGAACGGCATTACATGAGCGCCGCTGCGCAGCGCGCGCAAAAGCAGGAAGGCCGACGCTGCGACGAGCACCGGTACCGGCGAAAAATAAATCAGATTGGGGAAACTGAACCAGCGCGTGGCGATAGTGGGGTCGGCGAGCGGCGTCCATATGCTGATCACGGCGATCACCGCGACCAATCCCAATAACAGATGATGCGTGAGCTCGCGCATGCGCTTCTGCAGCGAACCTTCGGTTTTCATGATGAGCCAGGTGCTGCCGAGCAATGCATAGGTGACGATGAGACCGAAACCGGTGAAAAGTGAAAACGGCGTGATCCAGTCGAACGCGCCGCCGGCATACGCATTGTTGACAACCGGAACGCCCTGCACGAAAGCGCCGAGTGTGGTGCCCTGAAAAAATGCCGCGATGCACGAGCCGCCGGCAAACGCAAAGTCCCAGATCCATCGCCGCGCCGGCGCAACCTTGAAGCGGAATTCGAAAGCGACGCCGCGGAATATGAGGCCGATCAGCATCAGCGAGAGCGGCAGATAAAACGCCGTCAGAATCACCGAATAAGCGAGCGGAAAACCGCACAGCAGTCCGGCGCCGCCCATCACGAGCCAGGTTTCATTGCCGTCCCAGAATGGCGCGATCGTATTCATCATGACGTTGCGGTCGCGTGTTTCGGGCATGAACGGAAACAATATCCCGATGCCGAGATCGAAGCCGTCCATCACGACGTACATCATGAGGCCGAACAGGATGATGATTGCCCAGACGATCGGAAGGTCGATACCCATTAGTGTTGCTCCTTCACTGCGCCGGCAGGTGTCCGATGTTCCGGCACTGCCGCCGACATCGGTCGCATGGGCTGATGCTTTTGCCCGGGGCCGCCCGGCTGTTGCGTGGCTTTGGCGGGATCCTCGCCGAGCAGGCGCAGCGCGTAAAGCGTGCCGGTGCCGAACACAGCGATATACACGATCACAAACAGGGCGAGCGTGAAGCCGACTTGCCCCGTGTGATGCGCGGAAACGCCTTCGGCCGTTCGCATCAAGCCGTGCACGAGCCACGGCTGGCGGCCGATTTCAGTCGTGAACCAGCCGGCCAGAATCGCCACGATGCCGGCCGGGCCCATGAGCAGCGCGAAGTAAAGGAACGGACGCATTCGATACATCTTTTGGCCAATGCGCAACAGCGCACTTGCAATGCCGAGCGCAATCATCAACATCCCCAATCCAACCATGATGCGAAACGTCCAGAAAACAATGGTCGAATTCGGCCGGTCCTCGCGCGGGAATTCTTTCAGCCCTTTGAACTGGCCGTCCCAGCTGTGCGTGAGGATGAGGCTGCCGAGGTGTGGGATTTCGACGGCGAAGCGCGTTTCTTCGCGCTCCATGTCGGGCCAGCCGAACAACAGCAGTGGAATTGCCTCGCCGGGACGGTTTTCCCAATGGCCTTCGATGGCGGCGATTTTTGCGGGCTGATATTCAAGCGTATTGATGCCATGCTGGTCGCCGATCAGCGCCTGCACCGGTGCCGTGAAAAGCACCATCCACATCGCCATCGACAACATTTTGCGCACGGCCGGATTGTCGCGCCCGCGCAATAACTGCCATGCCGCACAGGAGCCCACCATTAGCGCGCTCGAAAGGTAAGTCGCCGTCACCATGTGCGCGAAGCGGTACGGGAACGACGGATTGAAGATAACCATGAGCCAGTCGACCGGCACCACGCGCCCGTCAATGATTTCATGGCCTTGGGGAGTCTGCATCCAGCTGTTCGACGCCAGGATCCAGAAGGTGGAGACGATGGTGCCGCCGGCCACCATCATCGTCGCCGTAAAATGCAGCCCCGGACCGACACGGTTCCAGCCGAACAGCATCACGCCGAGAAAGCCCGCTTCGAGAAAGAACGCCGTCAGGACTTCGTAAGCGAGCAACGGGCCGGTGATGCCGCCGGCGAAACGCGAGAATTCGCTCCAGTTGGTGCCGAATTGATACGCCATGACGATGCCCGACACGACGCCCATGCCGAACGCGAGCGCAAATATCCTGATCCAGTAATGGTAGAGATCGCGATAAACCTCATCGCGCGTGTAAAGCCACCTCGCTTCGAGCACGGCGAGATAGCTCGCGAGACCAATCGTCAGCGATGGAAAGACAATGTGGAATGAAACGGTAAAGCCAAACTGTATGCGGGCGAGGTCGAGAGCCGTTAAATCCATTGGTGCCTCGCCCGGTTTTTTAATCGCTTATGCGCCCTGCGGTTCCCTGTCGCCACTTCGCATCTCCCTTGTGGCCGGACTGCGGCCAGACTGCGAACTCGCGCGGTTCACGCGAGGCTATTCTTCCGCCACTGCGCGCGCCATCGCACGAATTATGCTGGCGATCTCTCGCGTCGAGCAGTTTGGTTAATCGAACGGCCGCTGTTCGAAAAACCGGGCGTCTGAATTACATTCTACAGCCGCCGCGAGCAACCGGCGTTTTAGTTTTAATCCGATTGCAACAGGGAGTTTTGGTTGTCTTTGCAGTGCGCCGTTCGATCCATTTTTGACGTCGTAATGCTGCCGTCATCGCTAGGCCGCGCCGCCCTGCGCAAGCTGACGCTGCAGCTTATCGCGTGCAAACCGCAATCAGTGTCGTCGGTGCCCAGCCGAAACAGCCCTCTGCAAGCGGCATGATCGCATAGTCGCCCCGGTAAGAGTCCGCCCCGCCCGTATAGACCGGTGGCGCAAGCGAGGTCTTGCCTGCGAGGCGTTTGATCGCGCGGCCAATGCGCGCCATGGGATTGAAATACGCCTCCGTCAACTGATCGAACATCTCGCGCGCGCGTCGGCGCCTCAGCATGCCCTCGTGGGTGAGCCAGTGACCGAACAACGCGATCGTGGTGAAGTGGGTCGCCAGAACACTGTTGAACTGGTCGGCCGAGTACGTGCGGTGCTGGTAACGGTATAAGGGTTTGCCGTGCTCGTCGGTTTTCACGAGTTCGCCGTTCGGGATGCTGCAGATGAAAACGCCGTCTGCTGTCATGGCGGCGGTCACCCCGCGCAAAAATTTCTCGGGCTGCGCGAGATGAGGCAGCGTTTCCAGATTCACCACCACGTTGAACGGGCGATCGAACGATAGCGCATCAAGCCGTTCGAGGTCGCGGGTTTCGAATCGCAGGTTAGGACGCTGGTATTGGCGTTTCGCCTCGCCGATTGCATCGTCCGAAACGTCGATCGCAACAACCTCGGCCGCGCCGTTAGCGGCCAGATAATGGGCGCCGTACCCGCTGCCGCAACCGCCGTCGAGCACGCGCCGATCCTTGCACCATGGCAGCGCGAATTCAACGCGCTGAATGCTTTCGGCATATCCCGCAAGCAGCGAGTCATCGCTGAGTGAAAGTCTTTCAAACATGAGAGTTCACCGGCGGGCGTATGAATGCGAGAGGACGCTTGTCGATAGACTGACGCCGGCTCGTCAAAGTTCGCGCGAACCGCCGCGTAGGATCACGCGCGAATGGCGGCGGGCGCTTTGCTGCCGTTTTTGCGGGCCGCAAACTCAGCGAACATTGCGGCCATTTTGTCCGCCTCTTTTTCCCATGACGTCGTTTGCGTTTTACGCAGTCCCGCCTCGCGCAGCGCATTGCGTTCGGCATCGTTGTCGAGGAGGCGGCACAGCGCGGCGGCCAGGTCCGCAATCCGCGGCCGCACAAGGCAGCAGAAATCGTCTTTGAGCAGCCACTCGGTGCTCGGCGCGCGATTGCTCACGACCGGCACGCCGCATGCCATTAACTCAAGCGGCAACAGGGAAAGATTGCTGAAGGAGAGCACGAGCGCAAGGTCGCAGTCGCGATACAACTCGCCAAGCAGGTCGGGATGCACGACGCCTTTCGCCGTGTACTGAAAAGGCAGCAAGTATCCGTCGAGCGCAGCACCCACAAGCACGAATTCAACGCCGGGATTGCGCTTGGCCACTTCGCCGAGTACCAGCGCGCCGAGTTCGAAGGCGCGCCGCTCGGTGGCCGGCCGTGCATAGAAAAGCAGTTTCTTGCGCTGTCTTGCGCGCAGGGCCGTCGGCGGGAAGTGGATGCGCCGGTCGACCGAGAAGCTGACGCTGTGCGTTTCCATGCCGTACTTTGCCGCCAGTTTGTCGCGCAGCCAGTCGCCGTCCGTGATCCCGATCAGGCCCAGCCGATAGGTTTCCTCGACGAGCGCGTAATCCGAACCTCGCGGATAAAACCACGGCTCGAAGTCCTGCACGAAATAACAACGGCATAGGGTTGGTTGAAAGCGCTTTGCGAGATAGGCGGTATGCCAGCCGGTTGCGACGGTGAAATAGGCAGGCGGGGCGTTTTCGACGCCGACGTAAACGGGCGCCTTGACAGGCAGAAACCATTCGCAGATTTCTTTTCGGACCTCGGAAGGCTTGCCGAACCATGGCCCGGCATGCACGACGATGCGGCAGTCGAAGCCGCGTTGCTCGAGCAGTTGCACGAAGCGGAATATGTTCAGATGCCCGCCTGCGCCAAACGGAAACCACGGCACAATCCAGTTGATCGACCGGGGTGCGATAGTCGCCGCGGCCTGCGCGGTGCCGATCGGCTCGTCGCGCAGAAACGCGTATTCAGCAGCGATGTCGATCGGCCGTTCCCCCAGGACGGAGGCCTCGATTCCTCGCAAACGCCGCTTGAGGCGCTTTTTCAGGCGGTTAAAAAGCGTCGTCACGGCGGGTTTTATCCTTGAGCGAATTGCACGAATCTCACGCGCGGCAGCAAAGACGCGTGTGCAAATGACCACTCGAATGCAAGAAGGGTTCCATGCGATGACGATTGAGCCGCGTGGCTGAAAATGCAAACGGCATTTCACAGCGGCGAGCGTAATTTTACAACGGCGGCGGCGCAATTCGCGCGGCGGAATGACGCATCGAACTTACAAATGCAGTGTAAAAATTGCCGGTTTTTTCAGGCGTCCGGGCGGCGCCGCCGCACGTCGCAGGCCGCGCTACAAATTGCAGAACGTCAGTTCGAAATCGACATCCGCTTCGAAGACCTTCGGGCGCTGACCTGCTTCCTGAGTGGTAAAGCGGATATTGAGCGCGTATTTATTTGCGCTGATTTCCGGTACGCAGTGGTAGTCGAGTCTCAGGCGTATGCGCAGCATTTGCGCGATGCGGCCCGCCATCATCTGCTGATAAACGCCCTGCACAGCGGTCTGCGCTGTCGCCTTGCCGCTTTCGCGCAGCAGACGCAGCACGATGGCGATGCCGTCGCGAATCGGCAGAAACGGCGCGAGCCATCCTTCCAGATCGTGGCGATGCTCTTCGGCGCTCAGGTGCAGCCAGTAGTGGTACGACGGCACGTCGAACTCGCACACGCCGCCCGGAATGTTCGTGCGCTGCTTGATGCTCATCAGCCATTCGTTTTCGCGCAGCTCCTGGCCGACCTTGCCCGACATCTGAAAAAGCCGCGACGACGTGCGGTCGATTTCCCACAGGATGTTGTCGAGCGCTTCCTGCGAGATGTCGGGATTGTCGCGCAGCGATTCGAGCGACTGTTTCTGGCGCTCGAGTTCCTGCAGGAGATCCGATTTAAGATCGGCGCGTCCTGCCACTTCGAGAATCTCGAACATGCACAGGAGCGCGACGTGGTGTTCCTGGGGGTCGGATTTCGCGATGAAATACAGCGCGCGATCGTACAGATCCTCCAGCCGCAACAAAGTGCGGATGCGTTCGCTAAGCGGGTATTCGTAACTGATCACGACGCGTGTGAGGCGCTATCGTTATTGGTCTGCGGCCAATTGTTCTACATAACGTAGAAAAAATAAAGACCTTAATAGGTCTTTCGCCCGATTTGCGCCATCGGCTCGCCTTAATCAGCCGGCTCAAGCGCACGATATTTTCGATGCAGCGTTGCGACTGCGGCGCGCAGAGCCTCGAAGTCGCCATCGTTGCGCACGACGTCGTCGGCTTGCCGCAAGCGCTCCTGACGGCTTGCCTGGTTGGCCATGATTGCCCGGACCGCGTCGGCCGTCAGTCCGCTGCGCCGCATCACCCGCGTAATCTGCAATTCTTCATCACAGTCGACGACGAGCACGCGTCGCGCGAGCTCGCGATAGGCGCCCGTCTCAACCAGCAGCGGAACGACGAGCACGATATACGGCACCTCACTCGGGGGTTTGCCCGCGCATTCTGCGATGCGCGACGCGACTGACGCGCGAATCATCGGATGCAGCAGCGCTTCCAGACGCTGCTTCGCGCGCGCATCGGAAAAAACCAGCTCGCGCATACGCTTGCGGTCGAGCGCACCGCTCGGATCGAGAAATTCCCTGCCGAATTCGGCGGCGACGGCGCGCGCACCCGGTTCACCCGCGGCGGTGAGCGCATGCGCGATTTCATCCGTGTCGATGACAGTCGCGCCAAGTTCCGCAAAGAGATTTGCGACGCTGGTTTTCCCGCTGCCGATGCCGCCGGTGAGTGCGATCACGGCCGCCATCGCAGCTACAGCGTTTGCAGATAGTACTGCAGCAGCTGATCGCCCCAGAACAGCGCGATCAGGCCGCCCAGCACCAGGTAAGGTCCGAACGGAATAGGGACATCGCGGCCGTGCCGCGCAAAAACGATCAGCGATATGCCGACGATCGCGCCGACCAGCGAAGACAGGAGTATCACGACCGGCAGCATTTTCCAGCCGAGCCACGCACCGATCGCAGCGAGCAGCTTGAAGTCGCCATAACCCATCCCGTCCTTGCCCGTCGCGAATTTATAACTCCAGAACACAACCCAGAGTGCGAGATAACCCGCGATCGCGCCGATGACCGCCGATTGCAGATCGACAAAGAGACCCGCCATATTGGCGATCAATCCCGCCCACACGAGCGGCAACGTGATGTCGTCCGGGAGGTAAAACGTGTCGAGATCGATGAAGGCGAGCGCGATCATCGACCACACGAAGACAAGCGCTGCAAGCGTGTGCCAGCTGAATCCATAGCGCCACGCGACGTAGCCCGATAACACGCCGGTGAGCGCTTCGACAAACGGATAGCGCGGCGAGATACCCGTACGGCACGCCGAGCATTTACCGCGCAGCACGACGTAGCTCACGAGCGGAATGTTTTCGAGCGCGCCGATCGGATGATTGCACGCGGGACACGCGGAGCGCGGCACCATCAGGTTGTAGCGCGGCGCGGCGGCAATTTCCTGGCCGTTGAGTTCGGTCAGTTCATCGCGCCATTGGCGCTCGAGCATCTTCGGCAGGCGATGGATTACGACATTGAGAAAGCTGCCGATCGCAAGCGCCATCGTCGCGACCGCGGCGACGAACAGCAGGGGAAATGCGCGGAAAGACTCGATCAGCGACATGACGATTGCGGCTTGCGGATCGAGGATTGGGAAAGAGACTTCAATCCTTTCGGCTCAATCCTCAATCCTGTTTGCTCAAACGGCCTGGCCGAGTTTGAAGATCGGCAGATACATCGCGATAACCATGCCGCCGATCAGCGTGCCAAGCACGACCATGATCAGCGGTTCCATCAGGCTCGATAACGCGTCGACCGCATCGTCGACCTCGGCCTCGAAGAAGTCGGCGACTTTCGACAGCATGCCGTCGAGCGAACCGGCTTCTTCGCCGATCGCCACCATCTGCAGCACCATGTTGGGAAACATCTCGACGTTCTGCATCGACACTGTGAGGCTCGAGCCGGTCGAAACTTCGGCCTGGATTTTTTTGGTTGCCACGTAATACTCGTAATTGCCTGCCGCGCCGGCGACCGAATCGAGCGCTTCAACCAGCGGCACGCCTGCCGCAAACATCGTTGCCAGCGTGCGCGTCCAGCGCGCGACGGTCGCTTTGCGCACCATGTCGCCGAAAACCGGGGCTCGCAAGGCAAGCTTGTCCATGAAGATCTGCACGGATTTTGAACGTTTCCATGCGTAGAGAAAGCCCCACACGCTGCCGATTACTACGCCGAAGATGAGATACCAGAATTTGACGAAGAATTCCGAGATCGCCATCACGACCAGCGTCGGACCCGGCAGGTCGGCGCCGAAACTTGCAAACACCTGCTTGAAGGCAGGGATCACGAAAATCATGATGACGGCGGTGATGACGAATGCAACGACGATGATGGCCACCGGATAGAACAACGCGGCCTTGATTTTGCCCTTGATCGCCTGGACTTTTTCTTTGTAAGTGGCGAGTCGATCGAGCAGGCTGTCGAGAATACCGGCCTGCTCGCCGGCGCCGACCAGGTTACAGAACAGCGCGTCAAAATACAGCGGATGTTTTTCGAACGCGGATTTGAGATTCGATCCGGTTTCGACTTCCGTCTTGATGGCCATCAGCAGTTTTTGCACCGCCGGGTTGCTGTGGCCTTTGCCGACGATGTCGAACGCCTGGAGGAGCGGCACGCCGGACTTCATCATCGTTGCGAGCTGACGCGTAAACAGCGTGATGTCCTTGTCGTTGATGCTGCCGCCGCTGCGTACCGACTGCTTTTTGACTTTGAGAACCTTGATGCCCTGCCGGCGCAGCATCGCATTGACGACCGCTTCGCCGCCGGCTTTCATCTCGCCGCGTAACGTCTTGCCGGCCTTGTCGGTGCCGGTCCAGGAAAAAGTAAATTCCTTGACGTCCTTCTTGCCAGCGGTCGCGGCGGTTGTCGCCATTTACTGCCTCCCAAAATGCAATCTAACCAAGCGGTTAGATTCGAATTTAAATCTTATACAATAATGCCCCTGCGCGTGGGCTTTGTAAAGGCAGTTTAGCCTGTTCCTGCGGCCTCGGGACGGGCTGCTGCTTCGTTCGCCGGCGCGAGCCGGACCGCCTTCACCGCGCGGTCCTGCGTCTGCATGACGTCGACCCGGTGACCCGCAATCCGGGCGCTCGTCCCGGGGTCTGGGATATCGCGGAAATGCTCGAGGATCAGTCCGTTAAGCGTCTTCGGGCCGTCGAGCGGGAAGCGATAGCCGAGTTTGCGATTCAATTCACGCAGGAGACTCGCGCCTTCGACGACATACGAGCCATCTTCCTGGCGATGAAAGTGCGACGACTGCAGCGGCGAATGCGTCGCGAACTCGCCGATCAGTTCTTCGACGATGTCCTCGAGCGTGAGCAAGCCCATCAATTCACCGTATTCGTCGACGACGAAGCACAGGCGGTCACGGTTCTCCTGAAACTGCTGCAATTGGGTGAAGAGCGGCGTGCCTGATGGGACGAAGTACGGCTCGCGCATGATTTCGCGCAGCTTCGCCGCATCGATCTCGTCAACGCTGATCGCGAGCACCTTGCGCAGCAGAACGATGCCGATGATGTTGTCGGGCTGGCCCTGATAAAGCGGAATGCGCCGGTGATAGGCGGTCGCGATCTGCTGGCGCAGCACCTCCGGCGGCGAATCGATATCGATCAGCTCCATCTGGTTGCGCGGCGTCATGACATCGTCGACTGTGATGCTTTCGAGATCGAACAGATTCAACAGAATGCTCTGGTGTTTTTTCGGAATGTAATTGCCCGCTTCGAGCACCAGCGTGCGCAGTTCGTCAGGCGTCATTTTCGTCTGCGCGGAACTCGCAGGCTTCAAACGGGAGATCCATAACAGCGATTGCACGAAGAGATTAACGAACCACACGAGCGGGTAGAGCGCTTTCAGCAGCGGCTTCAGCAGAAACGCGAGCGGCAGGGCGATCTGCTCGGCGTAGGCGGCGCCAACGACCTTCGGCGTAATTTCAGAAAATACCAGGATCAGGAAGGTGACGATTACGGTGCCGATCGCGAGCGCGATTTCGTTTTCGCCAAACAGGCGCACGGTAATCACACTCACAAGTACCGCCGCCGCGGCATTGATGAGGTTATTGCCGAGCAGGATGACGCCGAGCAGGCGGTCGGTGCGCGCGAGCAATTCGGTCGTGATGATCGCGCCGCGATTGCCCAGCCGCACGAGGGCTTTCAGGCGGTAGCGGTTGAGCGCCATCATGCTCGTTTCGGCGATCGAGAAAACGCCCGAGACCAGCAGCAGAATGCCCAGCGCGGTGAACTGGGCGGGTAACGGTATGTTGTCCATTTTTTGAAGGAGCCGGACGCTGGATTTGTTCAGGACGGTGCGAAGGATGCACGCGATCCGAATCTGAAATCCTCAGCCGCGAATTCCGCGCTTCATGTTCTGCCGAGCACGACTTCGAGCACGAATTTGCTGCCGATGTATGCGAGGAGCAGCATCAGAAATCCGGCAAGGGTCCAGCGCACCGCGATGCGACCGCGCCACCCGTAAAGCCAGCGTCCGCCGAGCAGCGCCGCGAAAATGAGCCACGAGAGAATGCCGAACACCGTCTTGTGATTGAAGCGCATCGCCTTGCCGAAAAGTTCTTCGGAAAACACGATGCCGGAAACGAGTGTCAGCGTGAGCAGGACGAAACCCGCCGCGATAATGCGAAACAGCAGTTTTTCCATCGTCAGCAACGGCGGCAGCTTGTGCAGTCCGAATGGCAGATCGCCGCCGTGCAGCCGCCGCTCGAGCAGCGCCATCAAAAGCACATGCAGCGAAGCGATGGTAAAAAAACTGTACGCAAGCAGCGAAATGACGAGATGCGCCTTGAATGCGGCGAGCTCGGTATTCGGCAGCGCGCGCGGCGCCGGAAACACGAGCGGCAACAGCACGCAAATCGCCGCGACCGGCATCACGAGCGCCTGCAAGCCTTCGACTTTGTAAAAAAGATTACCGATCCAGTAAATCACCACGGTGAGCCATACGATCGTCGAGATTGCGTTGCCAATGCCCAGATGCATGCCGGGGCCCGCGAATACCGATTCGTAGAGAAGCACCGCGTGCAGCGAAATCGGCGCCAGCATCATCGCGTGTTCGGGAGTTCGCGAGTCAGCGCCGGGTGCGGACGGCGCTACGGCGGGCAGCCAATGCATGCGCCAGAAATACGCGGCGAGCCCCGCGTACATGAGCGAGGCGATCGGATAGAATATCGAGTTCAGCATGAGCTTTGCCGGCAAGTGTACACCACCCTATCGCGGCCTCAGCCCGTGCGTTTCACAGGTGAATTCACATGTTTGAAAGTCTGACCGGCCGCCTCTCTCAGGTGATGAAAACGCTGCGCGGCGAAGCGCGGCTCACCGAAGCGAACATTCAGGACGCGCTGCGCGAAGTGCGCATGGCATTGCTCGAGGCCGACGTTGCGCTGCCCGTCGTCAAGGATTTCGTCGCGCAGGTGCGCGAGCGCGCGCTCGGTCAGGAAGTGATGGGCAGTCTCACGCCGGGCCAGGCGTTGATCGGCGTCGTCCATCGCGAACTTGTGACACTGATGGGCGAAGCGGATGCGGCGCTCAATCTCGCAGTGACGCCGCCGGCGATCATCCTGATGGCCGGCCTGCAGGGCTCAGGTAAAACGACCACCAGTGGCAAGCTCGCCAAGCTTCTGCGCGAGCAGATGAAAAAGAAAGTTCTGCTCGTCAGCTGCGACGTCTATCGACCGGCGGCGATCGAGCAGTTGAAGTTGCTGGCGGAGCAGACCGAAGTCGACTTCTTTCCATCGGCGAGCGGGGATAAACCCGCCGCGATCGCGCTCGGCGCGCTCGATTACGCACGCAAGCATTATCACGACGTGCTGATCGTCGATACCGCGGGCCGCCTCGCCATCGATGAAGCGATGATGCGCGAAATTCGTGAACTGCATGAGGCGTTGCATCCGGTCGAGACGCTGTTCGTCGTCGATTCGATGCAGGGGCAGGATGCGATCAACGTCGCGCGCGCGTTTGGCGATGCGCTGCCGCTGACCGGTATCGTCTTGACGAAGCTCGACGGGGACGCGCGCGGTGGTGCGGCGCTGTCCGTGCGTCAGATCACCGGCAAGCCGATCAAGTTTGCCGGCGTTGGCGAGAAGCTCACCGGCTTCGAAGTATTTCACCCCGACCGCATGGCATCGCGCATTCTCGGGATGGGCGATGTGCTCTCGCTCATCGAAGATGCGCAGCGCACGGTCGATCGCAACGAGGCCGAACGCTTCGCGAAGAAACTGAAGTCGGGCAAAGGCTTCGATCTCGAAGATTTCAAGCAGCAGATCGGCCAGATGAAAAAAATGGGCGGCGTCTCGGCGATGCTCGACAAGTTGCCCGGACAACTTGCGCAGGCCGCGGGCAAAGCGCAGATGGACGACCGGCAAATCCGTCGAATCGAAGGGATCATCAATTCGATGACGCCGCAGGAACGCGCGAAACCGGAACTGCTTAAAGCTTCGCGCAAGCGCCGCATCGCCTCCGGTGCGGGCGTCAGCGTGCAGGAAGTAAACCGCCTGCTCGCTCAGTTCGAGCAAACGCAGAAAATGATGAAGATGATGGCCAAAGGCGGCATGGCAAAAATGATGCGTTCCATGAAGGGAATGCTGCCCGGGGGCATGCGCTAGATCGAAGCGGGCGTCCGCCACGCTCGCATCTCAAGGACTTTGCTTTACTGCTCAGCAAGTTGTACGTCGCTGGAGGCGCGCGCGCTCGCATCGCATGCGCTCCAAACCGGCCCCGTCTTTCCTTGCGTCGAGCGCAAAAACTAGCGTAAAATCACGCCCTTTTCGGCATCGGGGTCGCATTTACCATGGTTGTGATCAGACTGGCACGTGGCGGCGCTAAAAAGCGTCCGTTTTTTAATCTGGTGGTCGCGGACTCCAAGCGGGCGCGTGATGGCCGCTTCATCGAGCGCATCGGTTTTTACAATCCGAAAGCGCCTGAAGGTCAGGAAACATTCCGCTATCAAGCCGATCGTCTTACCTACTGGCAGGGCAAAGGTGCGCAAATCAGCGACACCGCGGCGCGCCTCGTCAAACAGTTCGGCGCCAAGCCCGCTGCCTGAGGCGATAGTCGTGATGGGGCGGGTGACCGCTCCATTCGGGATCAAAGGCTGGTTCAAGGTCTACACGCTGACCGGGCAGCCGGAGAATTTATGCGACTACCCGGTGTGGTGGTTGCGCCGCGAAGGCGGCTGGCGCGAAATGAAAGTGAGCGGCGCCAAGGTTCAGGGCAACATGTTGGTGGCGCAACTGGACGGCGTCGATAGCCGCGAAGCTGCGGCAGAGTTAAGAGGATTTGAGATTGGCGTGCCGCGCGAGCGGTTGCCGGCAGCCGGAAGCGGTGAGTTCTACTGGGCCGATTTGCTCGGCTTAAGAGTTGTCAACAAAGAGCAGGACGAATTGGGGCGCGTTGCGCGCATCGTGGAAACCGGTGCCAACGACGTGCTGGTGGTGCAGGACGGCAAGCAGGAAATCCTGATTCCGTTCATTGCCAGCGCAATTGTGAAAGTGGATGTAACGGCGGGAACGATCGCCGTGGACTGGGGCCGGGATTACTGATGCTTCAGTTCGATGTGGTGACGATTTTTCCGGCGATGTTCGATGCGGTGGCCGAAGCCGGCGTAATCGGACGGGCGCGGGACAAAGGGATTTACCAGCTGGTCGCGTGGAATCCGCGCGACTTTGCGCAGAATGCGTATCGCACGGTCGACGACCGGCCGTACGGTGGAGGTCCCGGCATGGTGATGATGCCGGAGCCGCTCGCCAAAGCGCTGGCAGCGGCGCGGCAGCGGCAGAAAAGCGCGGGGGTTGCGAAGCCGCGTGTGATTCACCTGTCCCCGCAGGGACGGTTGCTGAATCATGAGCTGGTGATGGAATTGGCGGTGCAGCAGGGAATGGTTTTACTGGCAGGGCGGTACGAAGGCGTCGACGAGCGCGTTACGCGCGAGATCGACGACGAGATCTCGATCGGCGATTACGTACTGTCGGGCGGCGAGTTGGCGGCGATGGTGTTGATCGATTGCATCGTGCGCCAGTTGCCGGGTGTATTGGGCGATGCAGAGTCGGCAAGCCAGGATTCGTTTGTGAATGGATTGCTCGACTGTCCGCATTACACGCGGCCGGAAGAATATGCAGGACAGAAGGTGCCGCCGGTGTTGTTATCGGGCAATCATGCCGAGATCAGCCGCTGGCGGTTGAAGCAGGCACTGGGCAGAACGTGGCAGCGCCGGCCGGACTTGCTGGAAAAGCGGGTGTTGTCGGAAGACGAGCGCAAACTGCTCGACGAATTTAAACAGGAAATGAGCAAGCAGGAATTGAGTGGAGCATGACAATGGACCTTATACAAAAACTCGAAAGCGAAGAAATCACCCGACTCGGCAAAAATATTCCCGAGTTTCAGCCCGGTGACACGGTGGTGGTCAACGTCAACGTGGTCGAGGGCGACCGCAAGCGCGTGCAGGCGTACGAAGGCGTCGTGATTGCGAAGAAGAGCCGCGGGCTCAATTCGGCATTCATCGTGCGCAAGATCTCATCGGGTGAGGGCGTCGAGCGGACCTTCCAGTTGTACTCACCTCTGATCGCCTCGATCGAAGTCAAGCGCAAAGGCGACGTGAACCGCGCCAAGCTTTACTATCTGCGCGAGCTGTCCGGCAAGGCCGCACGCATCAAGGAACGCCTGGACATTCGCAGCGAAGACATCATGCCGCCGGCGGAGCCGGAAAAACCGCAAGCCGACGCGAAACAATAAGCGGCATATCGACAACGCGAAAGCGACAACGCAAAAAGGCGGCTCCGGCCGCCTTTTTTATTGGGCATTGGTCGGCAGTTTCAGAGACGAATGGCTTCGCCCTACAATAGCGCATGCGCATCGCTGCCTTTTCTTTCATGCTGCTGTCGTGTGCCGTGCATGCCCAGGCCGTGCCCGACGCGTATGAAATCACCCAGCGCTTCGCAGAAACCAGCGCACCGCAACTGGCACTAACGCGGGTCGAGCAATTACAGCCAGCCCAGGCCACGGCGCCGCGGTGGGCCGATTGGGAACAGTTACGCTGCGCGTTACTGGCCCGCCTTGCGCGCCATCAGGAACTCACGAAGCGGGTCGCCGCATTACCCGCCGGCGCCCCTGACAAAGTCGTGCGCGGCTGCCTCTTGCAAGGAGCACGCGCAGCCCTTGCGAATGGCGAAGGTGCGCTGGCACGGCGCTTTCTTGCGCGGCTTTTGTGGCGGCAGGAATTGCCGGCGGACGAGATGCGCCAGGCGCGGCTGCTCGTGATCGAAACTTATCTCGCCGACGATCAGGCGCAGGACGCGTATGCGTTGATGCTGCGCTATCAGCAGGATTACAAACCGGTCGATCGTGAAACCGCGGCGCGCTTTGTCGATGCACTGCTGGCGATCGGGATGGAAAAAGAAGCGGTCAACTGGTTTGCGCAACTCGACGACACGAGCCCGCTCAAGCTGCTGCTGCGGCTGAAGACCAGTCTGTTGACGCCCGAGGCGGTCGTTGCGCAAGCGCGCGCTGCACTGGCGAAAACCAACAATGCCGCGTACTGGCTCGTCCTGCAGCATGCCGCACTGGCACAAAAGGATCGCCTGCTGCAGGCGGAGTCGCTCGAAAACCTGCTGCAGCTCGCGGGCGACAAGCCGGCCGAACGCGTAAGCGGCCTCGCCGCCGAATTGTGGAAGACGTACGCCGCCGCAGCGCAGGACGTTGCGAACGAGAACCGGCTGCTCGTCGGCGACGACAGCGGATGGGCCGATTATGCGGCGCGTCGCAGTGCGGTGAATCCGGTCGCCGGCCGCGCGCTGTTCGCCTATCTCGCGCAGCAAAGCAAAATCCGCGCGACGCGCCAGAGTTCGCAACTGCAGCTGGTGTATTCATTGCAAAACGCCAAGCTCGGGTTGGCGGCGACCCGTCTCTTCGACGATCCGGTGCGTTTTCCGATCGCGCAGGTTGATGCGCAGGGGCGCTTTCTTCTGGGCACGCTTGCCATCGAAAGCAATCAGCCGCAGGCTGCAGCGCGTTACTGGCAGGGCCTGCCGACGCCCCCGACGCTCGAAGCGGATGAATGGAAAGTGCGGCTCGCTGCGGTGCTGGTGCGCGCGAGCATTGCCGAGCCCGGCGCCGATGTATTGCGTGGATTGATCGCGGGCAAAAAAGCGCTGCCGCCCGAAATCGCCCGGCGCTCGCTCGCCGTCGTGCAGGAACTGCAGGACACCGGTTTCTTCAAGACCGCCGACGAACTGTACCGGGCACTGTTGCCGCTCGCCGCCGCGCGCGAACGTCGCGAAATTCTGTTCGCGCTTGCGCGCATCGCCGAAAGTTTCAACGACTTCGAGATGGCGGCCGATTACTTCCTCGAGGCGGCGCTGTTGATCGACCCCAAAACGCCCGACGCTTTCGCCATCAATTCGCGTCTGGCTGCCGCGTCGAATCTCGGCCGCGCCGGCTTGAAAGACGACGCGCGCGCGCAATTCGAATGGCTGCGCAAAAACGTGCGCGATGCGGACAAGCTCGAAGTGATACGCAGGGAAATGCTGAAATTGTAAGCAGGCGAGGCAGCGGCAGTCAGCGCGGCTCGCTTTTCCACAGATCGCTCGAGTATTCGTGGTCCGTCGTATTGACCCAGCTCGTGCGCAACTCGACGGGCTCGTCGTGATACGTGTAAGCGATGCGCGCGATCACCAGTAGCGGGGTTTCATTTTTTACGCCGAGCACCCGCGCGATGCCGGCCGGCGCGGCTGCCGCCGACAGCCGCTCGCTGATCCGAACCACGTTGATGCCATAGCGCGCCTGGTAGAGGCCGTAGATGGTGCCTTCGCGCGAGCCGAAAGCCGCGGCATTCAGATTTGTAAAACGCGCCGCGGCAATGCGCAGTTCATCGAAAATTACCGGTCTGCCGTTCAGCTTGAGCACGTTATGGATGCGATGAATGCGTTCACCTGGTTTGAGCCCGAGGCGGCCGGCGGTCTCGGCATCAGCCTTGATCGTGGCGAATGAAACGAGTTCGTGCGTGGGCGGCTCCTTGCCGCCGTCCTTGCCGACCAGGTGAAAGAAATAATAGAACTGGCGGTCTTCGGTATGCATCGTCACGAAAGTGCCGCGGCCCTGCTGGCGGACGACGATTTTTTCGGCGACGAGCTCGTCGATCGCGCGGCGGATGGTGCCGACCGAGACTTTGAATTTCGCCGCGAGCTGCGTTTCGCTGGGGATTGCGGTGCCCGGCTTCCATTCGCCCGCGATCAGGCTCCGCGTGATGCGGTTTTTCACTTCCTTGTAGAGAGGATGCGCGATCGGCGCACCGCCGGTCAGCGCGTGCGCGTCTCGGGGCGAGGCTTGCCGGGTGGTCGAAGTCATCGGCGAATTTTAACATTGCACTGCAACATCATATAGGTCATATAGTTGACTCATATTTAACGGCGCGCGTAGTATTCCGCGGCCTCTCATACAAACGATGGCGTCCCGCCCCAAGCCATCTCAACTTTTTCCGCTACAGGAGTTCGCATGATTCATTTCGTATTGCACGATCCGAAGGACACCGTCGCGGTGGTCGTGGTCGAAGGCGTGAAAGCCGGCCAGGACGTCACCGGCTGGATCATGGACGAAGACCGCACCATTGCGCTCAAGACGCAGCAGGACATTCCGATCGGCCACAAGCTTGCGCTGAAAGACATCAAGAGCGGCGACACCATCATCAAGTACGGCGAAGACATCGGCAAAGCGATCGCCGACATCAAGACTGGAGCGCACGCTCACGTCCACAACATCAAAACCAAACGCTGGTAAAGAGACTGGAGACAGCATGATTTCGAACAAAACGACTTTTTGGGGTTATCGCCGTGAAAACGGCCGCGTCGGCGTGCGTAATCACGTTCTCATTTTGCCGGTGGATGATCTTTCAAACGCGGCAGCAGAGGCGGTCGCCAACAATATCAAAGGCGCTCTCGCAATTCCGCATCCCTATGGCCGGCTGCAATTCGGCGCCGACCTCGACTTGCATTTCCGTACGCTGATCGGCGCGGGGTCGAACCCGAACGTCGCGGCGGTGGTCGTCATCTGCATCGAAGAAGGCTGGGCCAAGCGCGTCGTCGACGGCATTGCGAAAACGGGCAAGCCGGTCACCGGCTTCGGTATCGAACTGCACGGCGATCACGACACGATCATGCGCGCGTCCAAAGTTGCCAAGGAGTACGTGCAATGGGCGTCCGAACTGCAGCGCGTCGAATGCCCGATCAGCGATCTGTGGGTGTCGACGAAATGCGGCGAGTCCGATACGACGTCCGGTTGCGGCGCGAACCCTACCGTCGGCAATGCATTCGACAAGATGGAACCGCTCGGCGTCACGATGTGTTTCGGCGAGACGACTGAAATCACCGGCGGCGAGAAGATCGTCGCCGCGCGCTGCGCAACGCCGGAAGTGCGCGAGCAGTTCATGAAGATGTTCGATCGCTATCAGGAAGTCGTCGAGCGCAACAAAGTCGACGATCTTTCCGATTCGCAGCCGACCAAGGGCAACATCGCGGGTGGCCTCACGACGATCGAAGAGAAAGCGCTCGGCAACATCCAGAAAATCGGCAAGAAGTGCAAAGTGATCGGCGTGCTCGACAAGGCGGAAACGCCGACCAAGCCGGGCCTGTGGTTCATGGATTCGTCGTCCGCGGCGGCCGAGATGGTTACGCTGTGCGCGGCGTCGGGTTATGTTGTGCACCTGTTCCCGACCGGGCAGGGCAACGTAATCGGCAATCCGATCATCCCCGTCATCAAGCTGTCGGCGAACCCGCGCACGGCGCGCACGATGTCGGAACATCTCGATCATGATTGCTCGGGACTTCTGCAGCGCGAGAAGAATCTCGATCAGACCGGCGACGAGTTGATCGAAGTGATGCTGCGCACCTGCAACGGCCGTCTGACTGCCGCCGAAGCGCTCGGTCATCGCGAATTCGTGCTCACGCGCTTGTACGAAAGTGCGTAACAGGCAAGGTTGGAGGTGGAGGTAGAGGGCGCGAAGAAGAGTGAAACCGGCGGCGTTCGGCGCCGCCGGCTTCATCATTCGTCTTTTACTCATGTTTGCGGAACCGTGCGATGAGCAATCTCAAAGTGTCTGTCTGGCGCGGCGCCGAATCCGGCGAATTCCGTAATTACGACGTACCGCGGCAGGAAAGCCAGACGGTGCTCGACGTCGTCACGCATATCCAGCGCAACATAGATCCCACGCTCTCGTACCGCTTCGCGTGCCGCGTCGGCATGTGCGGGTCGTGCGCGATGAACGTCAATGGCAAGGCGCGCTGGACCTGCCGCACCCACGTGGCGGACGTTGCCGTCGACAATGCGCTCGAGATTGCGCCACTTCGTAACCTGCCGATGGTGAAGGACCTCGTCACCGACATGGCGCCGTTCTTCGACAAGATGGCGCGCGCTAAAAGCAATTTCCGCGGCGGCCGCACGCGCCACGACGAATTCGCGCGCGTGCTGCCCGATTCGGCGCAGCGCCGGGAAGTCGATGCCGCGATCGAATGCATCGGCTGCGGCGTGTGCTACAGCGCCTGCGACGTCGTCACCTGGAACCCGGACTATCTCGGCCCCGCCGCGCTGAACCGCGCGTGGACGCTCGTCAACGATACGCGCGACGTTGCGAATGACGAGCGGCTCGCTGCGGTCGCCGGCGATGCGGGCTGTCATGCCTGTCACACGCAAATGAGCTGCACCGAGCGTTGTCCCAAGCACATTTCACCGACTGCCGGCATTGCCGGGCTCAAGCGGGCGATCGCGTCGGCGGTGCTCAAAGGCCGGCTGTGAACGTGCGTCGCCAGGTGATGTTGTGGACCGCCCAACGCATGAGCGCCATGGTGCTCGCGTTGTGCGTCGTCGTGCATCTGGTGACCATGATTTACGCCGTGCGCCATGGATTGTCCGCGGCCGAAATTCTCGGCCGCACGCATGGCAACTATGCGTGGCTTGCGTTTTACAGTTTGTTTGTCGCGGCGGTCGCGATACATGCGCCAATCGGCGTGCGCACGATCGTCGGCGAAACACTCGGCTGGCGCGGCACGGCGGTTGACCTGCTGATGCTCGTGCTCGGCGTCGCGCTCGCGTTCTGGGGTTGGCGCGCAGTGCTCGCGGTGTTCGGCTGAGTCGCATGAAAAACGATTTTCGCGCGCGCAATCATCCGGCCTATTGGGCGTTCATCGTCCATCGCACGAGCGGATTGCTGCTCGCGATTTTTCTGCCGTTTCATTTCTGGGCGTTGAGCCAGGCGTTGAACGGTCCGCAGGCGCTCGACGGATTCTTGCAATGGACACAGCAGCCACTGGTCAAGCTCGCTGAAATCGGTCTCGTTGTTCTGCTCGCGGCTCACATGGCCGGCGGCGTGCGCCTGCTTATGCTCGAATTTCTGGCGTGGCGTGATTGGCAGAAGAGCCTGTTGGCTGTGGCGGCCGGCGTCAGCGTCGTCGCTGGACTCGCGTTCGCATTGAATCTTGCTTGATCTCGCACTGATCGCGGCCGGGGGATTCCTCGCCGCGTTGGTGGTGGGCAGCGCGGGATTTGCATTTGCGATCGTGGTGACGGGCGTGTGGCTTTACGTGCTCCCGCCAGCGCAGATCGTGTTGCTTGCTTCGATCTGCGCGACCACGCTGCACCTCGTGAGCATCTGGCAGTTTCGGCGTGAGATCGAGTTTCGTCTGCTGTGGCCGTTCGTCGTTGGCGGCGCGCTCGGCGTTCCACTCGGCGTGCTCGCGCTGCAGCGGCTCGATGCGAACCTGTTCCGGCATGTGTTTGGTGTGTTCATGATTGCTTATAGCGCTTATATGCTGATGCGCCCGCGCATTCCGGTCCTGCACTTGCGGCCCGCGGTAGCGCGCGTCGCGGACGGCGCCGTGGGTTGGGTCAGCGGCGTGCTCGGTGGATTCGCGCTGCTGCAGGGGACGCTGCCGACGATCTGGTGCAGCTTGCGTGGCTGGGACAAGCGCAGGAGCCGCTATATTTATCAACCCTACATCCTGATCACCGGCGTGCTCGTCATGCTGTGCGTCGGTACTACGGTAAAGTTCGACAAGTCGGCGTTGGTGCTGCCGCTCGCGGTGGCGGCGCCGGCGATGGCGCTCGGCCTATGGGTCGGCACGCGCGTATTCGAAAAAATCAGCGAGGAGCTTTTTCGGCGCCTGATACTGTGGTTGATACTCGCGTCGGGAATTTCGCTGCAATTCTGAACGGGATAAAAACGCATGCGCCGTCGCACAAAAAATCTGAAAGTTCCGTTCGGCTTCGTCGAATTGCCGGCCGGGCGCAGCGTCGAGAAGCCCCGCAAGACGGGTTTGACCATGGTCGCCGATTTTGGCCTACCTTACATGCAGGTCGACGATCTCGTGACGATGGCGGACCGCTACATCGATCTCGCGAAAATCGCGGTCGGCACGGCGCGCCTCTACGATCTCGCGTACCTGCGCAAAAAGCTCGCGCTCTACCGCGAACATCGCATCCGGCCGTTCATCGGCGGCCAGTTCCAGGAATATGTGTTCGCAACGTACGGCGAAAAAATGCTGCGGCCGTTTCTCGAGGAAGCGAAGCGTGTCGGTTTCGACGTCGTGGAAGTGTCCGACAACTGCGTGGAACTCACGCCGCGCCAGCGTCGCGCACAAATCCGGCTCGCCGTCGACTGCGGGCTCGCCGTGTTCGGGGAAGTCGGTTCCAAGGATGCCAAGAACGATGCCGCGTTGCTCGTGTCGCAAGCCAACGATTGTTTCGCCGCCGGCGCCGAACTCGTGCTTGTCGAGGCGGCGGAACTGATCGTGAACGGCAAGCCGAAGATGAAACTCATCGACGGCCTGCGCAAAGGCCTCAATATGTCGCGCGTGCTCATCGAATTGCCGGGCCCGTGGATTTCCGACATCACGCTATCCGTCGTCGAAGACATGAAAAAGTTTCTGGTCGCCGAATTCGGTCCCGACGTCAATATCGCCAACGTCATGCCGTCCGATATCATGGAGACCGAAGCGCTGCGCGTCGGGCTCGGCGTCGTCGGACCGAAAATATCGAGGGATTAAGGGAACCGCGTTATGCCGCACTCAACTTATTTCGCCGAACGCATGGGCACTGCGACGATCTCGCCGCAGGGCGAATTCGAAGCCGGCAGCTTTCAGTCGTTTACGCTCACTTACACCGCCGGTTACTTCGGCATCGACGATACCGGCTCGCTCAAGATCGTGCACCGCTTCGCTTCAGACATGGGACGTCCGCAATTCACCGACCCCAAAGGCTGGAACTACACGACCGTCGAAGCGAGCAACGGCGCCGTGCTCGAAGTGAAGTACGACGGCAAGATGAACATCCGGCCGTGGGACAAGACGCTGTTCATTCGCGTCGTGCGTGGCTTTTTGCGCGAGAACGATCGAATCATCGTGCGCTTCGGCGACACGCGGCAGGGCTCGCCGGGCATCCGCATGCAGACATTCAACGAGCCGACGTTCGAGTTTCGCGTGCTGGTCGATGCGTGGGCGACGTACAACTACGTCGAGCTGCCGGTACAGCCGTATATCTCGGTAGTCGCCGGTCCGCCCGTGCTCTACAAGGCGATCCTGCCGACGCTGCGCCTGCGCGGCGAGCCGTTCAGCCTGGGCTTCAAAGGCGAAGACAAGTGGGGCAATCCCTCGCATCTCGTCAATGGGAAGTTCAGTCTCATGGCGAATGCGCCGGTCGATGGACTGCCGGCGACACTTGCGATGAAGCCGGGCGAGTATTCGAAAATTATCGAGGGCTTGCGCTGCACGACGAGCGGCGACCTGCTGATCGAAGTGCGCGACGCCGCCGGCAAGCTCGTCTGCACGAGCAATCCGTTGCGCATCGTCGAAAACGCACAGCTCAAGCCGTACTGGGCGGACCTGCACGGGCAGTCGGAAGAAACGATCGGCACGAATTCCGCGCGCGAGCTGATCGAATTCGCGCGCGACCGCGCATTCCTCGATGCAATGAGCCATCAGGGCAACGATTTCCAGATCACCACGCCATTCTGGAACGAATTGAACAAGCTCTCGAAGCAATACAACGCCGACGGCCGCTTCATCATGTTTCCCGGTTACGAATGGTCGGGCAACACGGGGCTGGGCGGTGATCGCAACGTGATGTTCCTCAATGAAGGCCGCCAGATTCACCGCTCGCATCATGCGCTGATCGACGACCTCACCGACGTCGAGACCGATGCCAACAGCGCCGACGATCTCTTCAAGATGCTGAAAGGCGAAGACGTTATCGTGTTCGCGCATATCGGCGGGCGCTACGCCGACATCAAGATGGCGCACGATGCGCGCATCGAGCGCAGCGTCGAAGTCCATTCGGACTGGGGCACTTTCGAGTGGCTCGTGCATGACGCTTTCGAGCAGGGCTATCGCGTCGGCATTCTCGCCAATTCGGACGGGCACAAGGGCCGCCATGGTGCGAGCCACCCGGGCGCGTCGTTGTTCGGCGCATACGGCGGACTTTCGTGCATTCTCGCCACGGGTTTGACGCGCCAGGAAATCGCCGATGCGTTGAGGAAGCGCCATCATTACGCAACGACCGGCTGCCGCATGGTGCTCGACACGCGCGTGCAGTTCGCGCGAGACGCCGAGCTCTTCGCGGACGATCCCAATCTTGGCCCCACGACGAGCCGCAAAACGCAAAGCGCGATGATGGGCGACATCCTGCGCTCGAACGAACGCGAAGTGACGTTCACGGTCGACGTGCACGCGTCCGCTCCCATCGAACGTATCGAGATCCGCAACCGGCTCGAGACGCTCGAAACCGTGCGTCCCTTCGATGAGAAATCACTTGGACGACGCATTCGCGTGATCTGGGAAGGGTCCGAGTACCGCGGCCGCGGGCGCCAGACGGTGTGGGACGGCGGCTGCACGCTGAGCGGAAACACTTTCGATAAAACGCGGCCGATAAATTTCTGGAACCTCGACAAAAAGCTCGAGCAGCTTTCACTTAATGAATTGAAATGGGGCGGCCTTACGACGGGCGGTTTCGCGGGCTTCGACGCATGGCTCGCCGATCCGCACGCCGGCACGCTGAAAATCGACACGCCGCTCGTCAAGACGGAAATCAAGGTTGCCGACATCGGCCTCGAGGATCGCGTGTTTGCGAACGGCGGCATCAAGCGCCAGTTGAGGGTGTTCAGGCTGCCTGACGAGAATATGCAAACACGCGTGCAGCTTGAACGCCGCATTCCGCTTGCCGGCACACACGACAACGCGCTCTATGTGTGCGTAACGCAGGAAGACGGCCATCTCATCTGGTCGAGTCCCATCTATGTCTTCGCTGACGCCGCGGCATAACGTTGTACACTACGCGGGCATTGCTCTGCCCCGCCCCGTTCAGCAACCCGGAGGAAACATGCGTTTGATGCGGTGTTCGGCGCTTGGCGCCGCTTTGATCGTTTCGGCATCCGCCGGCGCGCAAACGTATCCGGTTAAATCCGTACGGGTTATCGTCCCGTTCGCGGCGGGCGGCGCGACCGACATCGTCGCGCGCGTCGTGGCGCAAAAATTGAATGAGCTCTGGGGCCAGCAAGTAGTCGTCGACAATCGCGCCGGCGCGGGCGGCAATATCGGCGGCGAACTTGCGGCGAAGAGCGCACCTGACGGCTATACGCTTTTCATGACGTCCGGTTCGATCGTGACCGCGAACCAGCACATCTACAAAAAAATGCCGTTCGATCCGGCCAAAGACCTGATGCCGGTCACCAGCGTCGCGAGCGGTCCGCAGGCATTGATCGTGACGCCGACGTTTCCACCCAAAACGGTCAGGGAGTTTATCGATCTCGCGAAAGCGAAGCCGCGCCAGATTTCCTACGGCTCGGCAGGCTTCGGCAGTCAGACGCATCTGGCGATGGAAAATTTTTTGTACACGGCGAAAATCGAAGTTGTCCACATTCCTTATAAAGGCGAAGCGCCGGCGATCGTCGACACGATGGCCGGCCAGGTTCCGGTCTCGATGCCGAACCTCGCCGCCGCCATCAACTACATTCAGCAAAATAAATTGCGTGCGCTCGGCGTGACGAGCAAGCAGCGCTCGCCGCAACTGCCGAATGTGCCGGCGATCGCCGAAACGCTAACGGGCTTCGAGAATCTCGGCTGGTTCGGTTTCATGGTACCGACCGGCACGCCGAAGGAAGTCGTCGACAAGATTTATCGCGATACCGCCAAGGCGCTGCAGGCGGCCGACATCAAGAGCCGTTTTGAAGGTTTGGGCATGGCGCCGGTCGGCGACAGTCCCGCCGACTTTACGAAATACGTGCGTGAAGAAACCGCGCGCTGGGCGAAGATCGTCCAAGAGCGCAAACTCCAGGTCGATTGATTCCCTCCGGAACGCGCACATGATTGAATCCAAACCGCTGCTCGAAGTCGACGGCGTCACGCTGCAGTACAAGACCAAGGAGCATCTGGTCACCGCGACGTACCGCGTCGACTTCAAGGTCTTCAAGTCCGACCGTTTTGTGATTCTCGGCCCGTCGGGCTGCGGCAAGTCGACACTGTTGAAGGCCGTCGGCGGCTACATGAATCCGACCGAAGGCCAGATGCGGCTCAACGCCGAAGTGGTGACGAAGCCCGGCGCCGATCGCGTGTTCGTGTTCCAGGAATTCGATCAACTATTGCCGTGGAAAACAGTCAAACAAAACGTGATGTTCGCGCTGACGGCGAGCGGCCGGCTCGCGGGCAAGGCGGCCGAAGACAAGGCGATGCAGTACATCGAGAAAGTGAAGCTCACGCAGTTTGCGAACAGCTATCCGCACACGTTGTCGGGCGGCATGAAGCAGCGTGTCGCAATTGCGCGCGGGATGGCGATGGAGCCGGAAATCCTCCTGATGGATGAGCCGTTCGCTGCGCTCGATGCGTTGACGCGGCGCAAGATGCAGGAAGAGTTGCTGCAGTTGTGGGATGAAACGCATTTCACGGTGCTGTTCGTTACGCACTCGATTCCGGAAGCGGTGCTGGTCGGCAATCGCATTCTGCTGCTCTCGCCGCATCCGGGGCGCGTCAAGGCGGAACTCAACAGCGACGGCACGGACCATGTCGGCAAGGACGGCAAGAAACTTTCCGACACGATTCACGACATGCTGTTTGCCGACAAGATCGAACAGGAGGTAACGCCGCATGGCTGAAAGCGTACTCATTCAGCGTCCCGAATTCGTCCGCGAGGTGAGCACGGACAATGCTTATGGCGTCGTCGAGAAGCCGCTCACGACGAGTGAAAAAATATTCAACAACGCGGCGGTGCGCAAAGGCATTTTGCTGTGCCTGCTGGCGGCGGCGTGGCAGATCTATGCATCCGCGCTCGAAAATCCGCTGCTGTTCCCGAAGTTCACCGATACGTTGAGCGCGTTCTACGAAAACCTTAAGAATGGCGTGCTGCTGCAGCGCGGCTGGTTCTCGATCAAGGTGCTGTTGATGGGCTACATAGCCGGCATGTTCCTGGCGTCGGTTCTGACGGCGCTGGCCATCACGTCGCGCGTCGGCAACGATTTGCTCGAGACGCTCACTGCGATGTTCAATCCGCTGCCCGCGATTGCGCTGCTGCCGCTCGCGCTGATCTGGTTCGGTCTGGGCAACGGCAGCCTCGTGTTCGTGCTGATCCATTCGGTGCTGTGGCCGGTTGCGCTCAATACGCATTCGGGCTTTTTGTCCGTCTCGCAGACGATGCGCATGGTCGGCCGCAACTACGGGCTCAGCGGTCCGCGTTACGTCGCGAAGATCCTGATTCCGGCGGCGTTCCCGAACATTCTGACCGGCATGAAAATCGGCTGGGCGTTCGCGTGGCGCACGCTGATCGCGGCCGAGCTCGTTTTCGGGGTGTCGTCCGGCTCGGGCGGCCTCGGCTGGTTCATTTACGAAAACAAGAACCAGCTCGAAATCGCCAACGTGTTCGCGGGACTTTTCTCGGTGATCATCATCGGGCTCGTAGTCGAGAATTTTATTTTCCGCAACATCGAACTCAAAACCGTGCGCAAGTGGGGCATGCAAAGCTAGCGTCAGGGTGAAACCGAAGGGGTGAAGGGTACAAAGTGAAAGTCGATTTGAAAGCAGTCGAAGAGGCGTGCAAGGAATTGTACATACGCGCGGTGAAGCTCCTGCCGCCCGACATCAAGGAAGGCTTCAGCCGGCTCGATAAGACGGAAACCGACGCGACCGGCAAGTCGGTGCTCGGCACCATGATCAAAAACATCAAGGTCGCCGAGCAAACGAATAACCTTTTGTGCCAGGACACGGGGATTCCGATTTACAACGTCGTGATCGGCCGCGGCCTCGAAGTCGATGGGCATGCGCTGAAAGACGCGATCGCGAAGGGCTGCGCGCGCGCAACCAAAGAACATCCGCTGCGCTCCTCCGTGGTGCATCCGGTTACGCGCCAGAACGAGCATACGTCGTGCGGGCGGCTGGTGCCCGTCATCAACATCGATTTCTCGGATCAGCCCGACACGCTGACGATCGAAATGATTCCCAAGGGCAGCGGCTCGGAAAATAATTCGTGGCTGAAAATGGCGATTCCGGCCGACGGCGTCGATGCGGTGAAAACGTTCGTCATCGATTGCGTGCTCGATGCGGGCGGCAAAACCTGTCCGCCGACAATCGTCGGCGTCGGTGTTGGCGGCACCGCGGATTTGTGCGTGCATCTTTCGAAGGTCGCGGCGACGCGGCCGCTGGGCTCGCAATGCAGCGACCCGGAGGGTGCGAAACTCGAAAGAGAACTCTCCGGCGTGGTCAACAAGCTCGGCGTCGGCCCGCAGGGTCTCGGCGGCGACTCGACGTCCTTCGCGGTGCACGTGGAAACCGCCGCGACGCATATCACGATGAATCCCGTTGCGGTCAACATGCAATGCCATTCGGCGCGGCGCGCGCGCGCAACGTTCACGCCGGCCGGTTTGACTTACGGATTCTGATCATGGCCCATTACGACTTCGACATGCCGGTCAGTGAAGCCGACGTGCGCAAGCTCAAGGTCAACGACACGGTCTCGTTGAATCAGACACTCTTTGGCATTCGTGACGCGACGCTGATTCACATGTTCGATCGCGGCAGAACGACGCGCTTCGATCTCAAAGGTCACGCGGTGATACATACGGCACCGAACGTGAAATGGGTCGGCGAAACCGTTGCGCATCCGTCGGGCTACGAGCCGATCTGCATCGGCACCACGACGAGTGCGCGCATGGAACGCTTCACGCGGCCGCTGATGGAGCAGTACGGCGTGCGTATCGTGATCGGCAAAGGCGGGCTCTTCGCTGCTTCGCAGGCGGCTTTCAAGGATCTGGGCGGCGTCTACCTTGCGATCATCGGCGGTGCGGCGGCGCTCGAGACGACGTGGATCGAGCAGATCGAAGACGTTGATCTGGATGACCTGAATCCGGAATCGCTGTGGAAGTTCCGCGTGAAAAATTTCGGACCGCTGCTCGTCGCGATGGACAGCCACGGCGGCAATTTGTATACGAAGGTCAACGACGCCGCGCGCGACAAGCGTGCGTCCGTGCTCGCCGCGCTCGGTGTGAAGCCATAGGAATTCGATGAAAACAATTAAAACCGACATCCTGATCCTGGGCTCAGGCGGCGCCGGATTGTTTGCCGCGCTCCACGCGCATCAAAAAAATCCCGAACTGTCGATAACCGTCGCGGTGAAAGGGCTGCTGGGCAAATGCGGCTGCACGCGCATGGTGCAGGGCGGCTACAACGTTGCGCTCGCGGCGGGCGATTCGATCGAGCGCCATTTCATGGACACGATCGAGGGTGGGAAGTGGCTGCCCGATCAGGATCTGGCGTGGACGCTGGTCAACGTCGCGGTCGAGCGCATCCACGAACTCGAGAACGAGCTCGGCTGTTTTTTCGATCGCAATCCCGACGGCACGATCCACCAGAAAGCATTCGCCGGGCAAACGTTCGACCGCACCGTGCACAAGGGCGATCTGACCGGCATCGAGATCATCAACCGTTTGTCCGAGCAGGTGTGGGCGCGCGGCATCAACCGCCTCGAGGAACATCGCGCGGTGGAGTTCATCAAGAACAAGGCAGGCGATGCGCTGGCCGGCGTGTTGATGATCGACGTACGCACCGGCGAGTTCGTGTTCGTGCAGGCGCAGGCGGTGCTGCTCGGCACCGGCGGCGGTCCGACGATGTACAAGTACCACACGCCGTCGGGCGACAAGACGTGCGACGGTATGGCGATGGCACTGCGGACCGGACTCACGCTGCGCGACATGGAGATGGTGCAGTTTCATCCGACCGGTCTGCTCGCCGGCACCGGCACGCGAATGACCGGCACGGTCCTCGAAGAAGGCCTGCGCGGCGCGGGCGGTTATCTTTTGAACGGCGACAAGCAGCGCTTCATGGGCAACTACGATCCCAAGCTCGAGCGCGCGACCCGCGACATCGTTTCGCGCGGCATTTTTGCCGAGATGCGTGCGGGCCGCACGACGCCCAACGGCGGCGTCTATATCGCGATGGCGCACCTCGGTGCGGACAACAACCGGAAAAATTTCAAAGGCATGGTCGAGCGCTGCGCCGACTGCGGTTTCGATCTCGCCGGCGGTCTCGTCGAAGTCGTCCCGACGGCGCATTACATGATGGGCGGCGTTGCCTTTAACGTCGATTGCACCACCAGCCTGCACGGGCTCTTCGTCGCGGGCGAGGATTCGGGCGGCGTGCATGGCGCGAACCGGCTCGGCGGAAACGGCGTTGCCAACTCGACGGTGTTCGGCGGCATTGCCGGCGACGTATTGCCGGGCTGGGTCAAATCGAATGGCGCATTCAATGCGCCCGATCAGCAGGCGCTCGACGAAGCCCTCGCGCGCTGCAAAGCGCCGCTGACGCGTCCGGCCGGCGATCTGAACGCGGTACGCGAGACGCTTTACGACGTGATGTGGGACGACGTGGGCATCGTGCGCGACGCGGCGAGCATGAAGCGCGCTGAAGGCCGGCTCGACGAGCTCGACGCGCGACTCGACGGCATCGGCGTCGAAGCGGGCGATCTCGCGTTCAATCTCACCTGGCACGACTGGCTCAACCTCAAGAGCCAGATTCTCGTCAGCAAGTCGATCAATTTCGCGGCGATGGCGCGCGAGGATTCGCGCGGCGCGCACTTTCGCAGCGATTTTCCAGAGGTGCGCGATCTCGAACATTCGCGCTTCACCTGTGTGACCATGAACGACGGGCGCTTCCAGATCACGACGAAACCCGTCGTTTTCAGCCGCGTGAAACCCGGACAGACGTTGCTCGTCGACCAAGCGGCGTGACGATGGACGTTCCGGCAAGCAACGCGCGTGGCTGACAAGCTCTCCATCGAGGCAGTAACCGAACTCGTTGCGGCAGCACTCACGCGAGCCGGTGCTTCGAGTGCAATGGCGGAGGCGACGGCGCGCGCGCTCGTTGCCGCCGAAACGGCGGGTCTCGGCGGGCATGGCCTGTCACGCGTGCAGCTCTACGCGCAACATGTCAAAGAGGGCCGCGCGAGCGGCACCGCCGAGCCGCGGATCGCGCATGAGAAAGGCGCTGCCTGCGTGATCGACGCACAAGGCGCACTGGCGTACCTCGCGATGGAAATGGCGACCGGCGAGGCGGCGCGACGCGCGCGCGAATTCGGCATCGCATTTTGCGGCGTGACGCACAGCCACCATTGCGGCGCGATGGATTATCACCTGGCGCCGCTCGCGGCAGCCGGCTTGATCGGTATCGGCTTCACGAACTCGCCTGCCGCGATCAATGCGTGGGGCGGCAAGAAACCGTTGTTCGGCACGAACCCGATTGCCGCGGTGTTTCCGCGCCCCGGCCATTCACCGTTGATCATCGATCTGTCGCTGACCGAAGTCGCGCGCGGCAAGATCATGGTCGCCGCGAAAGAAGGCAAGCCGATACCGGAAGGCTGGGCGTTCGACGCCGAAGGCAAGCCCACCACAGATGCCAAAGCGGCATTGACCGGGAGCATGGCGGCGATCGGCGGCGTCAAAGGTGTGTTGCTCGCACTGACCGTGGAATTGCTGTGTTGTGCGTTGACGGGCGCGCAATTCGGCTTCGAGAACGATTCCTTCTTCGAGCCCGGCCGTTCTGCCTCAATCGGCCACGCGCTGCTCGCGATCGATCCCGGTGCGTTCGCGGGGAGCGCCGCTTATGCGCAACGGCTGGAAACGCTGATTGCGGCGATGAGCGAAGACGCGGATGTGCGCCTGCCCGGCGAGCGGCGACACAAATCCATCGCGGAGGCGCGCGCGAACGGGATCGCAGTACCGGACGCGTTGCTCAAACAGTTGCGCGAGCTCGCCGCCTGATCAGGCCGCAATGCCGATTCTGAAATTGCCGGCGTAACCGTCGCCGCGCTCGACGACCGGCATGATCAACTGCCGCCCGCCGTCGCGAAACAAGCCGTCGCGTTCGTTTTTTACCGTGCGGCGGCCGCGGCTCGCGTACGGGTTGCGCGCGAACACGCGATCGCTGAACGCATCGTCGAAATAAAACTGCGACGTGAATTCGTAGCCGCGCTTCGATCCGTTCGCGCCGCGCACCTTGAAGTGAATATGCACCGCGCGGCCTTCATACCAGCCGGGATAAATCGTCGTGAACTGCACGGCGCCGTTTGCGTCTGTCACCTGATACCCGCGCAGGAATTTTTTGCCGGCGGTATTGAAGCCCGCGTCGCGCGTGTCCGAATAAGCGCCCGCCGCGTCGCAATGCCAGAGATCGACCATGGCGCCCGCCAGCGGCGTGCAGCGGCCGCCGCCAACCGTGGCAACGGTGAGATTGAGCGCGAGAGGCGCGCCGTCGCGCGGCGTGTTGTCGGCAGGATCCGAGCGAATGTCGGCGCGGTTCAGTTTCTCGTCGACGAAGTACGGCCCTTCCGTTTGCGCGGGCGTTGCAATACACAAGCCGGAAGGCTCGGCGGCGAAGAGGTTGCTCGAACGTTGCGCGAATAGCGCCAGCGCGCCGGCGCCGAGAAGTTTCAGGCTTTCGCGCCGCGTTTGAATCCGGCCGCGCGCGTGATCGTCGTCGTGCATCACCGCTCCTGAGGCGCCCGCGCGTAACTGACAGTCAGCAGCTCCCACTGATGTCCGTCGGGCTCATTCCAGTAAAAGTTGCCGTATTGCTCGCCGACTTTCATGTCGACAGGGCCGTGCACGTTGCTGCGGTACGCGATGCGCGCCGCCTTGATGCGCTCAAGTATCGCGTCGAATTCCTGTTTGCCGACGCGAAAGCAGAAATGATAAGCGGGAAACGCGTCATTGGTATCCATGAAGTCGAGCGTCAGGCCGTCGTTTACGTAGACCGCCGCGAACGGTCCGAGGCTGGTCGGTGACCATGGAACGCCCAAAAGTTCGGCCAACCGCCGGGCGCCCGCGGCCTTGTTGCGTGAGGGCACGATGGTGTGATCGAGATGAACGGTCATGTGGGTGAGACCTGTCGACTCATCGAATGTTCGCGCGTTTTTTATTATGAAAGAAGAAAACGCCGGTTAGTTCAACGGATCGCGGACGCTGCGTTGATTTCGCCGGCGTATCGCGCAAGCGGTCTGCAAGGAATTTGTATCCGATGTCGGTCCAGTTATAACTCGTAGCGCGCCATTGTTCTCGCGTGCCGACATACATCTCATTTGCGGCTTAGTGCACTTGCGCGGCACGATGACGGCGGCGGTCGAGCACGTGGCCGACCGCTATCGGCAAAGCTAGCAGCGCAAGCAGAGCCGGCCAATAGTCTTTTACGGCAATCAGCGCGAGCAGGGCGATGAAGCCGGACAAATACTCCGCGAGCGTGCACTTTCGCGCGGCGGCGAGCCACGGCATCAAGCCGCCGCACGTGCCGTCATAGGTGAATGCAAGCAGAACAGCGAGCGCGCCCATAGCAACGAACGGCAACGCCAGCGCGATCCGGATGCCATAACTTGTAAAACTGCGCTTGGCCATGGATGCGAGTTTAAACCCTGCCGAGAGAGATGGTCACCGGATCGTCTCCCCGGTGGAATTCAAACGGGCCTTTCGAATAAGCGGGACATCGAGCACCTGCACGCCGTTCGGTCCGGTTTCGACGGCTGCAATCAGCGCCGTCACCATCTGCTCGAGCGTCACCATGCCCAAGCGCAATGCGAATTCGCGGGTTGCCGGAAACATTTCCATTGCGGCGTAAACCGGCAGCAGGACGTACGGCCACCGGTGGCCGGGACCGAGTACGTACCACGCGCGCAGAAAAGTCGCTTCAATTCCGCTCGCGCGAATTTTCGCCTCGCCGGCCTCGCGTGCTTTGACATAAGCGCGCATGACGGGCGCGGGCTGAGCGACGCTCAGATAAATGAAATGCCGGATGCCCGCGGTCTGCGCGGCCGACACTGCGGCGTCGACCGAGCGCAGGTCGACATCGCGAAAGCTCGCGGCCTTCGCGGGATTCGGATGCGGGGTGCCGACGAGATGCACGAGCGTGTCGGCGGGCCCGATTTGGCGTTCGAATGTCGCGGCATCGAGCGCATCGCCTTCGACTATCGTCGCGCCGCGCGGCGCAAGATGCGAGTTCTGCTTGCGCGCGAGCGCACGCACGCTGTGGCTGCGGGCAAGCAGCGCGCCGATCAGCGCGCGGCCGATATAGCCGGTCGAACCCGTGACGAATATGCAGCGATTGGCCATGCCAGGCGGCCGGAACGAACGCGCTGCTCAGCGCAGTGCGAACATCCCCATCCAGTAATGGATCTGGCCGTTCGTTTCTACGTCGTACTTGCGCACGAACTCGAGCTGGCCGTCGCCGGCCACGCGCATCACCGACAGCGTCGCCGGCACTTTCATGACGTTGTCGCCTTCACGCACGTTGATGTCGTCGATGCTCGCGGCGACCATCATCGTGCCGCCGGGATCGATGGTGAACGTGCGCACGTGGATCGCGTGCGTATCGGCGTTCTGAATGAGCGTCGGCTCGCCGGTCGTTTGATCGATCGAGTACGCAGCGAACGTGTTGTCGCCGCCGGCCCATACCTGCTCGCAGTTGAAGTCGACGGTGCGGTCGTTGCGGTTCGCGACGTACACCGTGCGCCCATTCGGATGAACATGAATCGGCCCTGCAAGCTGGCGCTTCTTCACTTCGACAGGGCGCGCGAGGGTCGTGCGCCGGTAGGCGGCGTCGGTCTCGAGCTTCTCGCCGTGCATGCGATACATCAATAGCTCGTCCTGGCGCTCCATCGACGCATAGATCCACGGCTGCACCGGATGAAAATCGATGTGGCGCGGGCCGAAGCCGTAGCCGCCGTTCGGCGCGACCGTTTGCAGATTCGAGAGCACGCCGTGCCGGTCGATGCGAAAGAGCCGCAGCGCGCCCGGATCTTCGGGCTTGTCTTTCTTTGCATCGTTGCCGCGATCGATCAGCATCACCGTGCCCGTCTTGAGCGACACGAGGACCTGATGCGGATAGATGCCGAATTGAAGCCCGTCGGGCTGCTTGATTTCGGCGCCGATGCTACCGTCGGTGTTCAGCCGGTGCACGGTGATGCTTGCGTGCGGCAAATTGTGCGCGTTGAGCAGGTAGTGCGAATCGGCGCTCATGCACAGATGCACTGCGCGCGTCCACAGCGGCACCGGTTCGCCGAGGTACGCAAGCTCGCCGGTTTTCGGGTCGATCTTAAGCGCACTTACATGGTTGCGATCGCCTTTCATCCCTTTGCCGCGGTTGCTCGTCGTCACGTAAAGCGTGCGCCGGTCCGGATGCGGCCACGCGTACTGCACAACGGCGGGGACTTTGATGGTCTTGCGCTTCGTGAGCGTGAATGAATCGACGTCGACGTCGTAATGCGTGAGTTGATCGCCGACCGCACTATAGAGAACAACTTTCGAAGCCATCGCTTATCCTTTCGCCGCTTGTTTTTCCTTCGCCTGCTCGGTGAGCACCACGCCTTGTGCGACGAGCTCGTCGATTTCCCGCTCGGTGTAGCCGGATTCTTTCAACACCGTGCGCGAGTCGCCGCCCATCATCGGCGGCTGGCGGCGCACACGTGTTTTGCGCCCGCCCATTTCGAGCGGCAGTCCCGGGAGCTTCGCGCGTTTGCCGGTCGGCAGCAGCACATCGAGCATGCGGCCGTCGTGGTTCAATTGCTTATCGTCGAAGAGATCGCCGGGCTTCGCTAGCGGGCCGAATGGAATATTCAAGTCCTCGAGCTTTTTCACGAGCGAATCGAAACTTTCCGCCGCGAATTTCGCGGTGACGATCGGCATGATCCTGGCGCGCTGCTGCGCGCGCTGCGGATTTGTCTTCAGCGCGGGGTCGTTAAGCAACTCTTCGACGCCGAAGCCTTTGCAGAAACTGCGCCAGTGATTGTCGCTCGTGATGCCGATGAAGACGGTTTTGCCGTCTGCTGTCTTGAACGGATCGTAAACCGCCCACGAGCTTGCTTTCTCGGGCATCGGCGGCGGCGCTTTGCCGGTCAATGCCTGCTGCCCCATGTGCTGGGCGACGAGAAACGCCGTCGATTCGAACAGCGAGCTCTGCACGAGCTGACCGCGGCCCGTGCGCTCGCGTTCGCGCAGTGCCGCCATGATGCCGAGCGCGCCGAACATGCCGCCCATGATGTCGACGACCGACGCGCCCGCGCGCAGCGGCATGCCCGACGGCCCGGTCATGTAGGCGAGGCCGCCCATGAACTGCACGATCTCGTCGAGCGCCGCGCGCTTTTCGTACGGCCCGGTCAGAAAACCCTTCAGCCCGCAGTAAACGAGGCGCGGATATTTTTTCGCGAGGTCGTCGTAACCGAGCCCGAGGCGCTCCATCGTGCCGTAGGCAAAATTTTCGATCAGCGCATCTGCGCCGGCGAGCACTTTATGAATCACCGCTTTGCCGGCAGCGGACTTGATGTCGATCGAGAGGCTCCGCTTGTTGCGGTTGAACACCGGAAACAGCGCAGAGCCGAAGCCGACGTTCGCGCGCGTGCGATCCCCTTCGGGCGGCTCGATCTTGATCACGTCCGCGCCGAGATCCGCGAGCACCATGCTGCACGAGGGCCCCATCACCGTGTGGCCGAATTCAAGTATGCGCACGCCGTCGAGCGGCAACGCGTCCGCGCCGCGTGTTGTTTGTAACTGCTCCGTCATTTTCGCTTGCTCCACTGTTATTCGGCGGTAATGCCTGCTTCCTTGATGACCTTCGCCCACTTCCTGACTTCACTTTGCAAAAATGCGGCGAATTGTTCGGGCGTGCCCGGCGTGATTTCGCCGCCTTCCGAGAGCAGCGCGTCCCTCACCTCCGGCTTGTCGAGAATCGAAATGATTTCCCGATTGAGCCGCAGGATGATGTCGCGCGACACTTTGGCCGGCGCGAGCATGCCATGCCAGGAATCGACTTCGAATCCCGGCACGCCCGCTTCGATGACCGTCGGCACGTCCGGCATCAGCCGCGCGCGTTTGGCGCCGGTGGTTGCGACTGCCTTGAGCGTGCCGTTCTTGACGAACTGCGCCGCTGATGCGAGCGACGTTGCGAGGTAGGTTACGCGGCCGCCGCGCAAATCGATGATCGCGGGCGACGCGCCCTTGTAAGGCACATGTGTAATCTTCACGCCGGCCGTCTGATTCAGAAGTTCGCCGGTGATATGGCCAGAACTGCCAATACCCGCGGACGCGAACGTGAGCGTGCCGGGATTCGCTTTAGCCGCGGCGATCAACTCCTTGATCGATGTGATCGGCGAGTTTGCATTGACGACCAGCACCTGCGGCGCTTTCATGAGCAGCGTGATCGGCGAAAAATCGCGCACCGGATCGTAGCTGTTCTTCGTTCGCATTGCGGGGCCGATCGCGAGGTTGTTGGTTTGGCCGAGCCAGATCGTATAACCGTCGGGCGGCGCTTTGGCCGCGAGATCGGCGCCGAGCGCGCCACCCGCGCCCGGCCGGTTGTCGATCACAACCTGTTGCTTCAACGCGTCGGCGAGCCGCGGACCGATGATGCGCGCGTAAATGTCGGTGGAGCCGCCGGGTGGAAAGGGGACGATGAAACGCAACGGGCGCGAAGGATACGCAGCTTGAGACTGTGCAATGGCGGCGCTATCGGTGATGAGCAATGCCGTCGCAAAGCTCAAGACAACGGGTTTTATTTTCAGCACGCGTATTCCTTGATTCGACCTTGCGAGTCTACGTCAGCGGGCGTTTCTGCGACGGAGAAAAGCTTTAAAATGCGCCATTCAATCTGACAAGTCAGGACCAGCATGGCGCTTTCATCATTTCATCTTGCGTTCCCCGTTGACGATCTGAAGGACGCACGCGCATTTTACTGCGGCGTGCTCGGTTGCACCGAAGGGCGCTCGGATAAGGACTGGGTGGACTTCAATTTCTACGGGCACCAGATCGTCGCTTACCAGGTGCCGGGCGAAGCGCGCAAGCGCATCACGAGCCCCGTCGACGGCGACGATGTGCCGGTGCGGCATTTCGGTCTCGTGCTATCGATGCACGACTGGGAAAAGATGCGCGACCGGCTCGTTGCAGCCGGCACGAAATTCATCATCGAGCCGCAGCTGCGTTTTCAGGGCACGATCGGCGAGCAGGCGGCGATGTTTTTCACCGATCCGTCGGGCAACGCAATCGAATTCAAGGCATTCAAGGATCCGGCCAAGCTGTTCGCAAAATAAGTTAATGCCTTTGCGCAGCGTGACGGCGCTTGGCGCGCTCACGGCGAGCCCGTATCATGCAGCCCTGAAAGACCCTATCCATAAGAAGGAGGAGTTCATGCAACGGCTCATCAGATTGTTCGCCGTCGTCGCCGGCTTGCTCGCCGCGGCGAGCGCGTTCGCGCAAGGCAAGACCAATATTTTTGTCGCGAGCGGCCCCACCTCCGGCGTCTATTATCCGCTCGGCGGCGGGCTGGCTGACGTGCTGACCAAGTACGTGCCGAATCTCAACGCGACCGCCGGCACGACTGACGGCTCGATGGCCAATCTCCTCCTGATGGGTCAAGGCAAAGCGGACGTCGCGTTTTCAATGGCCGATGCGAGCTGGGACGCTTACAAGGGCCAGGGGAAATTTCAGAAGCCGGTCAACGTTCGAGCGTTGATGGTGCTCTATCCCAACCGCATGCACATCGTTACGGTCGACGGCACAGGCATTACGAAGATGGCGGACCTCAAAGGCAAACGCGTTTCCACCGGCGCACCCAACAGCGCGACGCAGATCATGGCGTATCGGGTACTCGAAGCATACGGGCTCGACCCCGAGAAAGACATCATTCGCGAGCGCCTCGACCCGGGCAAATCGGCCGAAGCCATCAAGGATCGCAAGCTCGATGCGTTCTTCTGGGTCGGCGGCGTGCCGACGCCGGCCGTCACCGATCTAGGTGCGACGCCGGGGCTGAAACTGCGCCTCATCGATCACTCGGAAGCGCAGGAGGCGATGGTCAAGAAATACGGCCCGCTGTATGTGAAGGACAACATTCCGGCCAAGTCTTATCCCGGCCAAGAGTCGCCTAACCAGATCGTGACCGTGTGGAACGTGCTGCTCGCCGACGAAAAAATGAGCGATCAGCTTGCCTACGATATCGTGAAGACGATCTTCGAGCACAAGGACGATCTCATTCGCGTGCACGCCGAAGCGAAAAACTTCGACTACAAGTACCAAACGCCGGGCGCCGCCGTCGTGCCGTTTCATCCCGGCGCCAGAAAATATTTCGCGGAAAAAGGCGTCAAGCTGAATTGACCGCATAGCTGAAGGGTGAATCGAAGCGACGCGTGATTCATCCTTCATAAGCGGAGGGCTCCATGGCGGAAACCACAAATAAGGTAATCGAAGAGCCCGTCGTCTCGGCTGAAGCGCTCGCCAAAGCCGAGCAATACATCGAGGAGGAAGAGGGCGCGATCAACAAGCTGCCCGGCGCCCTCGGCGTGATGGCCACCGCACTCGCGGTGATCATGTCCGTTTTCCACCTGTATGCGGCCTACGGCATCATGCCGACGCACGTGCTGCGCGGCATTCACGTCGCGTTCATTCTGTTCCTCGGCTTCCTGCTGTTCCCGGTGTCTCGACGCTATCGTCACCGCATCGCCTGGTGGGACTGGATCGCGGCGTTTCTCTCGCTCGTGATCGTGTGCAACATGCTGTTCGGCGGCGACGCATTCCTCGAGCGCGCGATCGAGCCGAATACTTTGGACAAGATACTCGGCAGCCTGCTGATCGTGCTCGTGCTCGAAGCCGCGCGCCGCACGTCGGGCTGGATCATGCCGGCGATCTGCATCGGCTTCCTCGTGTATGCAGTCGTCGGCCAGTACCTGCCGCCGCCGTGGACGCATTACGGCATGGATCTCGGCCGTATCGTCGGCCATATGTACATGACGCTGGAAGGCATCTTCGGCGTCGCGATCGACGTGTCATCGTCGCTGATCATTCTGTTCACGATTTACGGCGCCTTTCTGCAGTACTCGGGCGCGGGCAAATTCTTCATCGACTTCTCGTTCGCGGCGATGGGCGGCAAGCCGACCGGCGCAGGGCGCACGATCGTGTTGGCGTCGTTTCTCCTGGGCGGACCTTCGGGCAGCGGTGTCGCGACGACCGTGACGCTGGGGACTGTCGCCTATCCGATGCTCGTCAAAGCGGGATATGGCAAGGACGCCGCCGGCGGTTTGCTGGCAGCGGGTGGACTCGGCGCGATACTTTCTCCGCCGGTGCTCGGCGCGGCTGCCTTCCTGATCGCGCAGTTTCTGAATATCTCTTATCTCGACGTGATCCTGATGGCGTCGATACCGACGCTGCTCTACTACTTCGCGCTCTTCCTGATGGTCGAAATCGATGCGCGCAAATTCGGCATGCCGAACGTCGTCATCGAAAAGCACGCGACGATCGGCATGCTCACGCGCAATTACTGGTTTCACTTTCTGTCGCTGGTCGCCATCATTTTCTTCATGGCGATCGGCTTCTCACCGGCGGTGTCGGTGTTCTGGGCGACGATGGTGGCGTTCTTCAGCAGTTTCCTGCACGTCGATTGCGCGCTGATTCCGTACGACGTATTGCGTGGCAGGGCGCCGCTCGGCAAAGGCTTGTGGAATTCCGGTCTCGTCAAAGCGCTCGAAGCGGGTTCGGTCGGCATGCTGAGCGTGGGCGCGACGTGCGCGGCCGCCGGTATCATCGTCGGTGTCGTGACGCTGACCGGCCTCGGCCTCAAATTCAGTTCGATCGTGCTGCAGTACGCCGATTCCGGCACGCGCCTCATCATGAGCATGCTCGGCGCGGTCGGCTTCGAGCAAACCGCGAGTTTGCTGCACGACGTGAAACTGCTGCTCACGGCGGTGATGACGTCGTTGATCGTGTGGATTGTCGGCCTCGCGGTGCCGGTGACGGCGAGTTACATCATCTGCGCGGTGATCGCTGCGCCCGCGTTGATGCAATTGGGCGTGGCCGATTATGCGGCGCACATGTTCATTTTCTATTACGCCGTATTGTCGGAAGTGTCGCCGCCGACCGCGCTCTCGCCGTTTGCCGCAGCCGCGATTACCGGTGGAGATCCCTACAAGACGACGCTGCAGTCGTGGAAGTACACGATGCCCGCGTTTCTCGTGCCGTTCATGTTCGTGCTCGATCCATCGGGGCTCGGACTTTTGATGATGGGCTCGTTCAAGAAACTCGCGGTTGCGCCATGGGGCGACATAGCGCTCGTCAGCATCACCGCAATGATCGGCATCGGCGCGCTGGCGGCGGGCGTGCAGAACTGGCTGTTCCGCAAAACGAATTCACTCGAACGCTGGCTCCTCATCATCGCCGGGCTCGCGCTCGTATATCCCAAGGCGCTGTTCGATTACATCGGTATCGCGCTGATCGTTGTCGTGGTCGCGATGCAAAAGCTGCGCAAGGAGCCTGCGCATGCAGCCGCGTGACGCACGCGCAGGGCTGACGCCGTTTCGCAATCGGGCACGCGTCGAACGCGCAGCGCCCGGCGAACTGTTCGACGCCAAACTCGCTACACCTTTCGCCGTGCTCGGGATTCGCACGGCAGGCGAACTCGTCACGCACATCGAATACCTGCCGCGCTTCGTGGCAACGCTGTCGCCGAAAACGAAAACCGCGGAAGCGGTCTGCCGGCAGATCGAAAAATACATCGGCGATCCGGATTTCGAATTCACGCTCAAATTCGAGTATCGCGGCACGCCGTTCCAGCAACGCGTGTGGCAGGCGATTCATGCGATTCAATGCGGCACGACGCTGACTTACCTCGATATCGCACGCAAAGTAAAAAGCGCGCCGCGTGCAGTCGGCGGTGCTTGCGGCGCCAACCGCTTGCCGCTGATTATTCCGTGTCATCGCGTTGTCGCGAGCGGCGGCATCGGCGGCTTCATGCACGCGACCGGCGGCGAACCGATCCAGATCAAGCAGTGGCTCTTAAAGCACGAACATGTCGGATGAGACCGCGCTCGACGAGTTCTGCGATGCGTTGTGGCTCGAAGACGGTCTTTCGCGCAACACGCTCGCGAGCTACCGGCTGGATCTAGCGCTGTTCGCGGTCTGGCTCGACGGCAAAAAAAATAAAACACTGCTCGCGGCCGAGCATGCGGATCTTCTGGCGTATCTCGCCCATCGCGTCGCCGGCAAGGCGAAATCAACCAGCACCAGCCGCCTCTTGTCGAGCCTGAAGCGCTTTTATCAATACGAATTGCGCCAGGGAAAAATCACCGCCGACCCCACGCTCAACATCGATTCACCGAAGCTGCCGCGCGGATTGCCCAAGACGCTGACCGAGCAGGACGTCGAAAAATTGCTTGCAGCGCCCGACGTCAATGAGGCGCTGGGATTGCGCGACCGCACGATGCTCGAAACGCTTTACGCGAGCGGGTTGCGCGTGTCCGAACTGGTGACGCTGAAAGTCGCGCAGGTGAGCCAGGACATGGGTGTCGTGCGCATCGTCGGCAAGGGCGCCAAGGAAAGACTCGTTCCGCTCGGCGAGGAAGCGCTGAACTGGTTGAAGCGCTATCTGAAAGAAGCGCGACCGCAAATCCTGCAACAGCGCGCGGCCGACGCGATGTTCGTCACCAGCCGCGGCGGCGCGATGACTCGCCAATCGTTCTGGCATCTCTTAAAGCGCTATTCGGCGCAGGCCGGACTGCACAAGCCGATTTCACCGCATACCTTGCGCCACGCTTTTGCGACGCACCTCTTAAATCACGGCGCCGACCTGCGTGTCGTGCAGTTATTGCTCGGTCACTCGGATATTTCCACGACGCAGATTTATACGCATGTCGCGCGCGAACGATTGAAGCAGTTGCACGCAAAACATCATCCGCGGGGATAAATATAAACCGCAAGGCCGCATTTTTCATCCTCCCTTTCAAGGGGAAGAACGAGGTGGAGATGGGTGTCTTGCAGTTACGCGCGTACGCCGCGCTCAATCACGACGCCCAGTTTCTTCACATTCCTGAGCGGCGACAGCTTGGCAATGCTCACTTTGATCCACGGCGTTTTGAATTCACGCATGATTGTGTCGGCGATCGCTTCGCCGGCTTTTTCGAGCAGCAGGAAATGCTGCTCCCTGAACAATAACTCGATGCGTGCAACGACGCGGCTGTAATCGATCGTGTCGCCGATCCTGCCGCTCTTCGTCGCGTGCTCGCCGCGGAGACCGACTTCGAGATCGAGCTGGATTGTTTGCGGGACCGTCTTTTCCCACTCGTAAATGCCGATCAGCGTTTCGATTTTGAGTTCGCTGACGAAAATAATGTCCATGTCAATGTGCAGAGCGGGTTAATTAATTGCGAAAAATCTGGCGGTGCAGGTTTTTAGTTAGAATCGACGCTCATTCTAAGTGAATTCGGACGATGACCCCAGTTCTGGCCGTAATCGCTTATCTGATCGGCTCAGTGTCATTCGCCGTCGTTGTCAGTCGCGCGATGAAACTACCGGACCCGCGAAGCTATGGTTCGGGCAACCCGGGCGCGACGAATGTTTTGCGCACGGGGAAAAAGACGGCCGCTGCGCTTACGTTGTTCGGCGACGCAGCAAAAGGCTGGCTCGCGGTTTTTCTGACCGATCATTTCTTCTCGACCGAGGTGCCGGCAACGTACAAGATGTCGGCCGTCGCGATCGCCGTGGTGATCGGCCACATGTATCCGATATTCCACCGCTTTCAGGGCGGAAAAGGCGTGTCGACCGCGGCCGGCGTCCTGCTCGGACTGAACGTTTGGCTGGCGGCAGACACGATCGCGACCTGGCTCGTCATCGCGCTGTTCTTCCGCATATCGTCGCTGGCAGCGCTGATCGCGGCGGTATCGGCCGCCTTTTTCTGTTACATGCTCTACGGAATTCACCCGTACACGCTCGCCGTTACCATCATCGCGTTGTTGTTGATCTGGCGTCATCGCACCAACATACGGAAACTGATCGCCGGCACCGAGGGCCGCATCGGCGAAAAGAAGCCGGAATCGTCAGCCGCGATTCGGGAGTCGGAAAAGAACGGCGCTGCGAATTAAACCGTAGTGAGATCCCAGCGCGGCTTCACCGAGAAGCTCCCGTTGGATCGCTCGCGGGCTTTTGATGCCGCTTCCCGAAGTCGTAGCGCGCCGGCAAACGCAATCATGGCGCCATTGTCTGTGCAGAATTCGGCCGGCGGAAAATAAACCCGGTAACCCTTGCGGTCTGCTGCCTTCTTGAGGCGTGTTCGTAAATCCGCATTGGCGCCGACGCCGCCCGCCACCACGAGATCGGCAACGCCGCAGCGCTCGAGCGCGCCGAGTGATTTGGCCACCAGCACGTCGACGATCGCTGCCTGGAATTCAGCCGCAATGTCGGCGCGCGCCGCGTCATCGAGCGCGCGCTGTTTGACGAGGGTGACGACCGCGGTCTTGAGGCCGCTGAAACTGAAATCGAGGTCTCCACTGTGCAGCATCGGTCGCGGCAGTTTCATGCGACCGGGCATGCCTTTCAGCGCGAGGGCCGCGAGCTCGGGCCCCCCTGGATAACCGAGTCCGAGCAGCTTCGCGGTTTTGTCGAACGCCTCGCCCGCCGCATCGTCGAGCGTCTCGCCGAGCATTACATAGTCGCCAACGCCGTTGACGCGCATCAACTGGCTGTGCCCGCCCGATACGAGCAGCGCGATGAACGGAAACTGCGGCGCCGGCTTTGCCATCAACGGGGACAGCAAATGACCTTCGAGATGATGAATGCCGAGCGCCGGCACACCGAGCGCATACGCCAGGCCTTCCGCGATACTCGCCCCGACGAGCAGCGCGCCGGCAAGCCCCGGGCCCTGCGTGTACGCAACCGCATCGATTTCAGACACCGAATTGCCTGCCTTGCCCAAGACGTCGCGTGTTAACGGTAAAACGCGCCGGATATGATCGCGGGAGGCCAGTTCCGGCACGACCCCGCCATATTCGGCATGCAGAGCGGCCTGCGTGTACAGCGCGTGAGCCAGCAGTCCGCGCTCGCTGTGATAAAGCGCGACACCGGTCTCGTCACACGAGGTTTCGAGGCCTAGAACGAGCATGGGAAATGGGAAAAGAGATGCTTTGACAACGATTTAGCCGCTGCTATAATACGCGCCTTTCGTAATTCCGAGCGGGAATAGAGCGTTATGCCGACAGTGCGAGTTAAAGAGAACGAACCATTTGAAGTCGCGATGCGCCGTTTCAAGCGCACCGTGGAAAAAACCGGCCTGCTGACCGAGCTGCGGGCACGCGAGTTCTACGAGAAACCGACTTCCGAGCGCAAGCGCAAGCATGCTGCCGCGGTAAAGCGCCACTACAAGCGCCTGCGTTCCCACATGCTGCCGCCTAAGCTATTCTAAGATTCGCTGTTCGAAGGTTTCCGTGGTCGAATAAGCAGGGGTGAAGGTAACAACCTTCGCCCTTTTTGTTTTTTAAGGGTGCCTCGCTATGACTCTCAAAACCCGCATCAGTGACGACATGAAAGCCGCCATGCGCGCAAAGGACGCGCCGCGTCTTTCGGCGATCCGTTTGTTGCTCTCTGCGATCAAGCAACGCGAAGTCGACGAGCGCATCGAGCTGTCCGATGCCGACGTCGTTGCGATTATCGACAAGATGCTGAAGCAGCGCCGTGAGTCGATCGCGCAGTTCGAGAAGGGCGGTCGCCAGGATCTGGCCGATACCGAAAAATTCGAAGCCGGCGTGCTGCAGACGTACATGCCGCAGGCGTTGTCGGATGCCGAGATCGACGCCGAAATATCCGCGGCCATGCAGACGTCGGGCGCCAAAGCGATTGCCGACATGGGTAAGGTCATGGCCATCCTGAAACCGAAGCTCGCCGGGCGCGCGGACATGGGCAAAGTGTCCGCCAAGATCAAGGCCAAGCTCGCCGGCTAGACCCGCAGTTGGCGCGTTTTTTGCGCGCTGGAACCCGCGCAGGAATCGACTATCATTGGCGGCGGCGGGCGCTGCCCGATTTGCCATTGCCGACCGAGCGCTTTGATACCGCAATCCTTCATCCAGGAATTATTGAACCGCGTCGACATCGTCGACGTGGTCGAGCGGTATGTGCCGCTGAAAAAGGCGGGTGCCAACTTCGTTGCCTGCTGTCCGTTTCATAGCGAGAAAACGCCGTCGTTCACCGTCAGCCAGTCGAAGCAGTTTTATCATTGCTTCGGCTGCGGCGCGCATGGCACCGCAGTCGGATTCATGATCGAGTATGCAGGCGTCGGTTTCATCGATGCGGTCAAGGACCTCGCGCAAAGCGTCGGCATGCAGATGCCGGAGTTCAAAGCCGAGCGACCGCGCGGCAAGACCGAAGAAGGCGAAGACCTCTACGCGCTGATGCTGCAGGCCGCTCAGTATTACCGCAATCAGTTGAAGCACGCGCCGCGCGCGATCGAGTATCTGAAGAACCGCGGCTTATCGGGCGAGATCGCGAAGGAATTCGGCATCGGCTATGCGCCTGACGGCTGGCAGAACCTGCAGGCGGCGTTTCCCGATTACAACGCGAAGAGCCTTGTGACCGCAGGCTTGGTCATTCAGGGCGACGAGGGCAAGCGCTACGATCGCTTCCGCGACCGCGTGATATTTCCGATCGTCGATCAGCGCGGCAATGTCATCGGCTTCGGCGGGCGCGTGCTCGATAAGGGCGAGCCAAAATATCTGAACTCGCCTGAGACGCCGCTCTTCGAAAAGGGCCGCGAGCTTTACGGACTTTATCAGGGGCGACGCGCCATTCGCGATGCGGGCCGCGTGATTGTCGTCGAAGGGTATATGGACGTCGTGGCGCTGGCGCAATCGGGGATTGGCTATGCGGTCGCGACGCTCGGCACGGCGACGACACCGACGCACGTGCAAAAATTGTTGCGCCAGGTCGACGAAGTCGTTTTTTGTTTCGACGGCGACAATGCCGGCCGCAAAGCGGCGTGGCGCGCGCTCGAAAACAGTCTCGAGCAGCTGGCGGACGGTAAGCAATTGTCGTTCTTGTTTTTGCCGCAAGGCGAAGACCCGGACACTTACGTGCGCAAGCTCGGCAAAGACGCATTTGAAAAACTGCTCGGCGATGCCAAACCGCTGTCGCAATTTCTGCTCGATGAATTGAAGTCGCATGTCGACCTGAAATCGGGCGAAGGGCGCGCCGCGCTCTTGAAAGAGGCGAAGCCGCTGGTCACGCGCATCACGGCGCCGTTTCTCGGGCGCATCATCCGCCAGAGCCTAGCGCAGGTGGGCGGCGTTGAGCTCCACGAGCTCGAGCGCGAATACGGCATCAAGCAGTCGCGACCGGTGAAGGCAGGGCCCGCTCGCGGCGCTGCTGCGCCCGTGCGCGAGCCCGCCCGCAAGGTGATCGAATTGCTGCTGCTGCGCCCCGAGTTGCACGAGCTCATGGACCGGCGGGAACTCGAAGCGGCGCGGGCAGTCGCATCAGTCCGACAGGATGAAATCGCGCTGCTCGAGGCATTGCTTGAAGCGTTCAGCCAATCGGTCACGACGCGAGTCGGCGAATACTTCCGTGGCACCGAGTTCGAGGCTGCTGTGCGCGCGGCGGAGGCCAGTGTTTTGAACCGTCCGGAAGCGGATTTCGAGGCGGACGCGCTCAAGGAACAATTCATCGCCGACTGGGAAAACCTGCGGCTCGCGATCGCCGCCGAGATCCGCGAGTCGAGGCGTAAAGTACTACAGGCGAAACAGAGCCTTACGGAGAATGAGCAAGCTGAGTATCGGGCGCTGCTGCAGCCGCAAAGGAGCGGTCAAGCGTCGTGATTAGCGTGCGGTTTTAAGGTATAATTTCAGGTTTTTCGGCGTGAACCACCCGAGAGGTCATATTGGCTATGGCAAAACCCAAAAAAGCAGGTAAAGGCCGTTCGGCGGCCCGCAAAAAGCCGGCCATCAAGAAGAAGGGCAATCCGAAAAAAGCCAAGGCAAAGCTGGTTAAAAAAGCCGCCCCGCGCAAGATTGCGGCGCCCAAAGCCGCGCGCGCCGAAGCACCGAAGCAACCGAAAGCACTGACGCCGAAACAATTCGCGGCGAAGCTGAAGGCCGACCAGAAGGAAGCCAAGGCGCGCGCGAAAGCCGATGCCAAAGCCGGCAAAGCTGCGCCCGCCACGGCCGCCGCAGGCGATGCGAAGCTACCCAAGACCCGCCAGCGCCTGACGGCGAAAGAAAAAGCGCTCGTCCGCGAGTTCGAACGCAAGGAACTGTCGCCCGCTGAAGCCGAGGCGCGGCGCCTGCGCCTGAAAAACCTGATCGTGCTCGGCAAGGAGCGCGGCTACCTCACGTACGCCGAAGTCAACGACCATCTGCCCGACGACATGATGGACGCGGAGCAGATCGAAAACATCATTGCGATGATCAATGACATGGGCATCCATGTCTATGACGAAGCACCCGACGCTGAAACACTGCTGATGTCGGACGCAGCGCCGCCCGTCGCGGATGAAGACGTCGTCGAGCAGGCGGAAGCCGCGCTCTCGACCGTTGACTCCGAATTCGGCCGCACGACGGACCCCGTCCGCATGTACATGCGCGAAATGGGTTCGGTCGAGCTCTTGACGCGCGAGGGCGAAATTGAAATTGCCAAGCGCATCGAAGATGGCCTGAAGCACATGATCCAGGCGATTTCGGCGTGCCCGACTACGATCGCGGAAATTCTCGCGCTCGCCGATCGCATCGAGAAAGACGAAATTCGCGTCGATGAAGTCGTGGACGGGCTCGTCGATCCGACCGCGGACGAACTCGCCGCGGAAGCCGCCGACGAAGACGCCGAGGAAGAGGGCGAAGAGGCGGCCGAAGAAGAAGAAATGAGCGAAGAGGAACAGGCCGCGGTGCAGACCGCCGACCTGCTGCGCTTAAAAGGCGATGCATTGAAGCGCTTCGCCGTCATTCGCAACCTGTACAAAAAAATGTTGCTCGCGCTGGCCAAAAACGGCCCTCGAAGCAAGGCGTACCTGCAGGCGCGCGACCAGATTTCCAACGAGTTGATGAACATCCGCTTTGGCGCGAAGCAGGTCGAGGCGCTGTGTGACGGTTTGCGCAAACTCGTGGAGCGCGTGCGCAGCCATGAACGCGAGATCATGGACTTGAGCGTCAACAAGGCCAAGATGCCGCGCCAGCATTTCATCAAGGAATTTCCCGGCAAGGAAAGCAATCTGCGCTGGGCGGCGAGCGAAATTGCCGCGGGCAAGCCGTGGAGCAGCACGCTCGAGCGATTCGAGCCGGCGATCGTCGAACAGCAGCAGAAGCTGCTCGATCTGCAGAAGAAGGTCGGCATTCCGATCAAGGACCTGAAGGAAATCAACCGCCAGATGTCGACGGGCGAAGCGAAAGCGCGCCGTGCGAAACGCGAAATGACCGAAGCGAACCTGCGCCTCGTGATTTCGATCGCGAAAAAATATACGAACCGCGGCCTGCAGTTCCTCGACCTCATCCAGGAAGGCAACATCGGCCTGATGAAAGCGGTCGATAAATTCGAATACCGCCGCGGCTACAAGTTTTCGACGTATGCAACGTGGTGGATTCGCCAGGCAATCACGCGCTCGATCGCGGACCAGGCACGTACTATCCGCATTCCCGTGCACATGATCGAGACGATCAACAAGATGAATCGCATCTCGCGGCAGATCCTGCAGGAGACGGGCCAGGAGCCCGATCCGGCATTGCTCGCCGAGAAAATGGAAATGCCCGAGGAGAAGATCCGCAAGATCCTCAAGATTTCCAAGGAACCGATTTCGATGGAGACGCCGATCGGCGACGACGACGATTCGCATCTCGGCGATTTCATCGAAGACCAGGCAACCATGGCGCCGTCGGATTCGGCGGTGTACGCAAGCCTGCGCGATGCAACGAAGGATGTGCTCGATACGCTGACGCCGCGCGAAGCGAAAGTGCTGCGCATGCGTTTCGGCATCGAGATGAACACGGACCACACGCTCGAAGAAGTCGGCAAGCAGTTCGACGTCACGCGCGAACGCATCCGCCAGATCGAAGCGAAAGCGCTGCGCAAGCTGCGCCACCCGTCGCGCTCCGAGCGCCTGCGCAGCTTCCTCGATACCGAGGGCTGATTTTTCCGGCCGCCTCGAGGACGTGGCGGCCGTCATTCAGCAAGTGCATGGTTAGCGCAGCATGCTGCTGAAATTTTTGCGCGCGGCGATGCGCCCCGGCGCCAATTCCCGCAGCGCGATCAATCGTGCGCTGGCTTTACGCCGTGAAGGACGTCTCGCCGAAGCGACTCAAATACTGCGCGAAGCCGCCGTTGAGTTTCCGCAGGACGCATTGACCGCGACCAATATCGGCGTCTTTCTGCTCGAGCAGGACCAGGGCCCCGAGGGCGTGCGCTGGCTCGAGCGCGCGCTTGAGCTCGATCCGGCGTGCGCACCGGCGCATTACAACCTCGCCAACATCATGCGCGGCTCGGGTGAGCGCGCGCTCGCCGCTGAACACTACCAGGCCGCGGTCGATGCCGACCCCGAATTCGCGCCGGCGCGCGAAGAACTGATGAATTGCCTGCTCGAAGTCTGCGATTGGGACAAGGCAGACAAAGTCGCGGCGGACCTGCGCGCGCTGATCGAGCGCGACGCGGCAAAGGAATGGATGCGCTATGTCTCGCCGCTGTCCGCGATTGCGCTTGGGCTGTCGCCTTCGGAAGTAAAGCGGGTATCGGCGTATCACGCGGCCGAATACGCGCGCGGCATTCGACCGGTCAAGCGCCCGCTTCAACCCGATAAAAATCCAGCGCGGTTGCGAATCGCCTATCTGTCGCGCGATTTGCGCGATCACGCGGTCGGCCATTTGCTCGCCAACGTGTTCGCCTTGCACGATCGCGCGAAATTCGAAGTCCATGCATTTTCGTACGGTGTCGACGACGGCAGCAGTTATCGCAAGGCGATTACGGCGGGTGTCGAGCATTTCGTCGATGCGCATGCGATGAGTGATAACGAGCTTGCAGAGTCGATCGCGGCCGCGGGCATCCACCTGCTCATCGATCTGGCGGGCCATACCACCGGCAACCGCATGGCCGTGCTCGCGCGGAGGCCCGCGCCGGTGCAGGTGCATTACCTTGGCTTCGCCGCAACGACCGGCGCGCCGTATATCGACTATTTCATGGGCGACCGCATCGCGACACCGCCGTCGAACGCGGTGGACTTCAGCGAGAAACTCGCCCGCGTGCCGCATTCGTTCATGGTCAGCGACGGCACCGACGCGGCGCACGTCGCCGACGATGCGCCGCGCGCTCAGCCGCAGTTTCCGCCGGACGCAATTGTTTTCTGCAACTTCAACAACGGCTCACGTATTACGCGAGGCGATTTCGACGCATGGATGGAAATTTTGAAAGGCGTGCCGGACAGCGTGTTGTGGCTGCAGGGCGCGAATGCAGCGACGATCGCCAATCTTCATGCGCTGGCAAAAGCGCACGGCATCGATCCGGCGCGTGTCCTGTTCGCGCAGCGTGTGCCGACCAAGCCCGAGCATTTCGCGCGGTTGAATCGTGCCGACCTCATGCTCGACACCATTGGCTGGCATAACGGCCATAGCACCGTGAGCGATGCGCTGTGGGCTGGTGTGCCGGTCCTGACCGTGCCGGGACGATATTTCGCGAATCGCGTCGCGGCGAGCCTTGCAACCGCTGCCGGATTGTCCGATTTCGTACGCAGCGACCGCGCGGACTACATCAGAATCGCGATCGAACTTGCGCGCGAGCGCAATCGGCTCGCGGTGGCGAAGCGCGGACTCGGCGAACGGTCAGCGCCGTTCTTCGATACGCGGGCGCGCCTGCACGATCTCGAAGACGCGTACCTGGAGATGTGGCGGCAGTCGCGCGGATGAGAATCCGAAGCGGGCGATTCAGCTTTTACCGCCGGACTGCCGCGTCACTTCGCGAATCTCTTCGCGGCGCTTCAGCCACCATGAATAACCACGCGGCAGCAGATCGAGATAGTTGTCGACGCCGAGCTCGCGTGCAGCGTGCACTGACCAGTTCGGATTCCATAAGAGCTCGCGCGCGAGCGCGATCAGATCGGCCTGTCCCTGCTGGAGAATATCCTCGGCGTGCCGTGCTTCGGTGATGAGTCCGACGGCGACTGTTTTGACGCCGACCTCACGGCGCACGCGATCCGAGTACGGCACGTGATAGCCGGGATAGCGCGGCACCAGTGTCGCGGTACCGGGACCATTGATGCCGCCCGAAGACGTTGTCACGACGTCGACGCCGCGTTCTTTCGCTGCGCGCGCAAGTGCAACGGTATCGTCGACGCTCCATTGGCTGTTGGCCCCGTCGACTGCCGAGACGCGCATGAACACCGGTAAATGCTCGGGCCACTCGGCGCGCACCGCTTCCACAATTTCGAGACAGAGGCGCATGCGCCCTGCGAGGTCGCCGCCGTACGCGTCATTGCGCTGATTGGTGATCGGCGACAGGAACTGGTGAATCAAATAACCGTGCGCGGCATGCACTTCGATGATGTCGTAGCCCGCATTCGCCGCGCGTGCCGCCGCTTCGCGCCAGTGCTCGATGACCGCTGCGATTTCGCTCAACTCCAGCGCGTGCGGCACGATTGAAGCCGCGCTTGCGGGCACCGCGCTCGCTGAAATGGTTTGCCACGGCGGCTCACCATGTTTCGCGTCTTCCGGCGTGAGCGAACGATAACCGTCCCATGGCGCGCAGCCGGAACCTTTGCGTCCGGAATGGCCAATCTGAATCGCGGGGATTGCGCCCTGGCTGCGAATGAAATCGTTGATGCGCCGGTACTGCGCGATGTGCGCGTCGGCATAAATTCCGGCGCAGTGATACGACTTGCGGCCGCGCTCTTCGACGGAGGTTTCTTCGCAGAACACGATGCCCGCGCCGCCCATCGCGAATTTACCGAGATGAACGAGATGAAAGTCGGTCGGCCCGCCTTCGTCGGACGAGTACTGGCACATCGGCGACACGACAACGCGATTGCGTGCGGTGACGCTGCGCAACTCGAGCGGCGTGAAAAGCAGCGGCAGAGATTTGACGGCGGACATGCAGTGACGGCATCGAGATCGAGCGAGAGGCGTGATTCTAAACCAAACCCTCGCATGCCGACGCTGGTAAAATCCGTCCCTCGCGCGGGTCGTTAGCTCAGTCGGTTAGAGCAGGGGACTCATAATCCAGTGGAGCGTTTTGGTACCGCGAAGAATTTAAAGAAAATTCTTCGCAGCGCACCCCACAGCCGAACCACTTTTTCGAAACTGCCGCTCCTCACCAGGCACTAGTACGAAGAAACGCATCACATTTTCCTGCCGAAC
>JADMIO011184587.1_pt1 | contig 85521 bp, 67 predicted proteins | sample 8958161 | NCBI WGS metagenome assembly JADMIO01 (sample SAMN16585339, study PRJNA669376) | soil metagenome | isolation source: Crop rotation soil | place: USA: Cullars Rotation, Alabama | collected 2011 | reverse complement strand
GCGACAACTTGTCCACGTGGAATTCTAAGCTTAGGATCCCAATGTGCTGGAAAGACGCTCGTGTCGGGCGACCTGCAAGCCATTGCCCGCGAGGACCGCTTCTATACGTCGAGCAAGACGGGCGCGGAAGCGCTGCGTGTCTGGCGCAAATACGGGCAGCAGGTGCTAGACGACTTCGAGCGCAACCTGCCGGGCGACACGTTTGGCAAGCTGCCCCGCTCCGTCTTCACCAGCCAGAACGGCTACATCACCAGTGCCCAACTGAAGCGGCTCGACGCGATCATGAACCGCCGCATGCGGCCAGAAGGCATGCAGGGTGCTGACCACTTCATCCTCGACAACTTCATCGACGCGCACCAGCAAACCTGGAATGACGTGGTTGCGGACAAGTTCTTCAACCCTGCCACGAACTCGTGGAGCATCAACAGCGACGCCATCACACAAGCAGAGACGACACTGCGCACGGCACAAGCGGACGTGGATATGCTCAGTGCCCGCAAGACAGCGGCGTTGGCGAAGGCGCGCAAGAGCGGCACGGCGGCTGACCGGCAGGAAGCGCGTGAGATTAGCGACCTGTTCAGTCAGGCCATCATCGAGCGCAACACAGCCCGCACGGCAGTCAAGGACGCAAAGGGCGCTGACCGCGTGCATGTCATCAACGACCTCGACGCGCTGATGTTCCCTGAGAAGCAGCAGTTGCCGGACGATGTGCCGCTCTTGTCAGAGCGCATCGCGTCCACCATCGCGCAGTCCTACGCAAAGGACATTGGCTACGTCTACGAGGCGAAGGGCAACCCGCTCCTGAAACTCAACCAGTGGATCAAGGCGCAGTTGTCGCCGCTCTGGATGACGATGATGCCGCAGTACCACCTGAACAACATCGCCGGCAACCTCGGCGCACAGGTGATCGGATCGACGCGCCACTACGCTGGTCGTGGTCCGCTGGGCATGATTCCCGATCCAGCACGCATGATCCCGAAGGTTGATCGTGCGTGGGCACGAGCCATTGAGCGTGAAGGCTCAGGCGTCGGCATCTCACGCTACCGCCGCGCACACCTGATTGAAACCAGTGGGCTGACAGACGGGCATCCAAACGGGCATTGGCTGGATAACGTGCCGGGCCTCGGCCATTGGAAGAAGGGCGGCGAACACGTCGCTGAGTTCTTCGAGGGCAAGGCAAAGGACATCATCAGCAGCCAGCAGTTCATGCACGATTACAACAAGGTCTGGAATAAGGAACTGCAACGACTGCTGACAGACGGCAAGATCAGCCCCGCTGACTTGAAGTCACTCACTGGCGTGGTCGGCCTCGATGAAGTGCGGCGGCTGGGCGCTGGCAGTGGTTCGCTCGATGAACTACTGGCGGCACAGCGCATGGCGATTGCGCGTGGCAACGTGGGCGCATACCACGCTGCCTCCGATATGCTGCGTGACTACCGCATGCGTAACAAGATCGACGGCTTCCTCGACAACTTCTTGCCCGTCCACTTCTGGACAACCAAGAACATGGCCTTCATGACGCGGGCAGCGCTCGACCGGCCAGCGATGGCGCTCAGCGCCGCGCAGTTCTACAACGCCTGGCAGAAGGAGAACGAAGGACTACCACCATCCCTGCGCACCGGCTACTTCAAGGTGCCGCAGGAGATTACCTCCAACATTCCAGGCGGCAGTGACGCGCCCTTCTACATGCGACTCACCAACCTGACCAACCCGGTGCTGTTCGCTGTGCCGCGCATGGTGCAGCAGATGAAGGGCGACTTCGAGCATTACGACTTCAGCAACTCATCGCTGCCTGAGCGGCTGGCCTTCCTCGGGCAGGATGGCCTCAAGAACTTCTGGGCAGCAGCGGGCTATCGCATCGGGCCGCAGTACGATCTGGCAACCAAAGTCCTGAACATGGCGGTCTTCCGCAACAACCGTGACGCGCCATTCATCCGGGCGCTCAACTACGTCAATAGCCCTGTCTCAGGCCGCAACTCGTTCCTGCCTTTTGGCGGCGTCGAACGCTTGCCGGGTCTGGCTGAGATGAAGTTTCTCGGCTCTGACAACCTGCAACAGTTCTATGAGGAAGCCAACAAACTCGTCTACGGCACCAGCTACACCAATTACGAGTGGGTGCTGATGCAGAAGAACGCCACCTTCAAGGAGATGTCGGGCGAGTGGACACATGAGCGCACGCGGGCAGCACTTGAGGCGTTGGGCCGTGCCGACCTGAACAACGATGACGTGCGCCAGTTGGCTGACGAGATGTTCGTGACCGGCGCTGCCGACTACTGGAAGGCACGCGGGCTGGCTGTCTCGGGTAAGAGTTACACCGACTCGTGGCGACTGTCGTACCAGGCCAACGAGCAGTACTACAAGGTGAAGGACGCTGCCGGCAAAGAGGCTGCTGACAAGGCCATCTACACCACCCTGCCCGCCCCGTTGCAGTGGCTTTATGACCAGCGTGACGTGGGCAAGATCACACAAAAGCAAATCGACACACTGCTCACGAAGGCTGTGCGTGGCGAGGACTCGCCGTGGTTGCAGCGGGCGTGGGATGCGTCCAATAACTCCGACTGGATTGCAGCGCAGCAAGTGTCGCTGATTGGCGAGATGGTTGAAGGCAACCGCCAGTGGGAGAAACTGTACAACAGCGTCGGCTATGACGAGGCCAACGCGCAGATGATCGGCACGCTCGACACGCGCACTGGCAAGTACGTTGGTGGCTCAACGCCGTGGCTGCTCGACTACCAGATTGCCACTGGCCGGGACAATGCGGCTGCTGCCATCCACGAAGATGACGCTCGACGCAATGCGCTGGTGCTGAACGACCGTTACAACCAGGATCGACGCGACACCAGCAACCGTGCCCAGCCGTACTACGCTCGCATGGACCAGAACGAGGCCGCGTTACAGACGGTGCTTGCGCTGGCAGGCGACAACATGTTCAAGGTCGAGGCTGCCTGGAAGACGCACGACGCGATGGACAAGAAGATTCGCGCTGACGCTGAGGCTGCCGGTGTGCCACTGGTCGGATTGGGCAACCCGCCGCAGCACGGCGGCGACTACTACAGCCGCTCGCCACAGGAGCGTGCTTTCCTAGAGGCCAACGGCGCGCTGGATGCCGTCAACAAGTACCAGACATCGCAGGCGCAGCAGGGCTACGTCATCAAGTTGATTACCGACCAGTTAGGCCTGAAGAAGTACATCACCGACATGGAAGGCAATAGCGTCGAGAACCCAGCCTTCTGGTACGAGGATGAGAACAACGACTACAAACTCACCTTCAGTCAGGAGAAGTGGGACGCGGCAGTCAAAGAGGGCATGCAGCAAGCACCCGACCTGTTCCGCCAGATCGTGACCGAACTACGAGACGCGGGCTACAACGTCGTGATGGGCGTGGACGGCAAGGGCATCACGCCTGCCGACTTCGAGTACCAGGTCAACCACTCGGAGCATCCAGAACTGGACAAGTTCCGTGAGGATCGTGGGCAGGCGTGGGCTGACTACAAGCAGATGGAAGCAGGGCCAGCCAAGCAGGCGCGTTACCTTGAGATTGTCCAGCAGTTTGGAGCGCCACAGGGCACGGAATACCACGACAGTGGCGACTTCAGCGCCGAGCAGAACCGTGTCTATGGCGAGGGCACCGACAAACTGACCGACATCTACTACAACAACATGACGCCGCGGCAGCAAGAGGAATTGCGCAACGCTCACCCGGAAGCCTTTGAGAAGAAGGACACGGGCGGGTTCTCGTTCGACGCCACCAAGTTGACGGGTCAGACGGTGGCCGACGAACTCAAGCGACGCGGGTTGAACGCAGATGGCTCAGTGCTTGGACCTGAGAAGGGTGAGACGGTAACACCGGAGGTCTGGGCAGGCACGCAGGAAGTACAGCATATCCACGACCTGACCGACCAGTACTACGACACGCCGGAAGCCGTGGCGCAGAAGGACTACATCGCCACGACCGGCGCTGGCAAGATCGAAGTCAACGGCCAGATGACAACGCTTGAGGAAGCAGCACAAGCGCTTATCAAGGACGACCGCTCCAAGACGAAGGCAGGCTTCCCGTCGTGGAAGAAAGCGGCCAGTGTGGCAGGCGAAGATACGGCGCTAGGCCAGTACATCCTGACGCGCAAGGAAATGGGTGACGCGGCCAACACCAGCAAGCAGGCATTCCTCGATAGCCTCAGTGAGGCTGACCGTAACCTGCTGCTGACCGAGGGCAGCGCCGCCATCCGCGACGACTTGGGCGGCAATGCCGATACACAGACCACGCCATCGCAATCAACCGGCACGACACCCTTTGGCGCAAGCCAGTTCAAGAACGCCAGCAGTGGCTCGACCTATACCAGTTATCCGAAGGCGTCCTATAGCAGTGGTGGCGGCTATTCGTCGGGCGGCTCATCGTACAGCAGTGGTGGCTACAGCAGTTCACAGGGCAGCGCCACGCCATCGTTCACCAACGCGGTGATTGCGCTCGACCCGCTGCTGTCAACAGGACAAGATGACGGACGCGGCGCAATCGCCACGCAGGTGATGGACCACTTGCAGCGCATCCTCGCGCCACTGGCCTTCCTGCCCAACGCCAAGCAGGTGCTGCCTGTCTACCAGGGAGCGCTCTTGCGCTGGCTGACCACCAAGTTGGGTGACGCCCCGACGATGGAGACGTGGCAGTCGCTGCTGGCATTGCTCAATCGCATGGAGCAGCAGCGGCAGGGCGGGCATCAGCAGATCATCCCGCAATCATTCCAGCGCCCACCGACGCAGGAGATTGTGCCGCAGTCATTTCAGATGCCACGCGGCTATTAGCCATCCCAACCGTCTCCTCCCCAAACATAATCACAGACAGTACGTTCACTGCGAGGCGTATTTGACGTTCGCAGGAGCGCGCACAGATGGTAGTCGAAACCCGCGATCCTCTTGCCGCGTATGACGGATTGGCCCCGGATGCCGAAGGGGACATGCCCGAAGACGACGCGTTGCAAGCGGTGCCAGAGGGCACAGACGAGTCCGATCCATCCTTTGTTGACGACACGGACGAGGCGGCAACCGAGGACGATGCCGACGACGAAGAAACAGCGGCGCTCAAGGCCGAGATTCGCGCTGCGGCGGAGGCGGAGATTACCGCCAACCTGACCCAGAAGTTCCAGCAGGACATCAACAACCTGCGGCGCAGTCTCGAAAGCCAGAACACACAACTACGCAAGCAGAGCCAGCGACTTCAACGAGAAGCGGACCTGCGTGAGCGCTGGTTCAAGCAGTATTTATCGGAGGCGCAGGCAGGCGAGCGCATCCCCGACGAACGCGATTACTTCAAGTTCAAGGATGACCTCAACACTGCCGGCGCTGCTGCCGAACTGACTGAGCAGCAGAAGATCGCCGCGTATCAGCAATGGTCTACCGCCACCGCTAACAAGATGGCAACCGACCTGCTGGAGCGCAGCAAGGACGAGAACGGCAATCAGTTATTCGACCCGCAACACCCTGAGCTGATGAAGCTCGCGGCGGCGGGCCACTACTGGGCCGAGCAAGCCGTGCTGCACGACAACGCCACTGCTGCACAGAACAGCGACCAGGCGTTCGACGCCCTCAAGTCCCTGCGCGACAAGCTCTGGGCTGAGGGCGTCAAGCGCGTGGCAGCACAGAAGCGCCAAACCGTCAACAAAGAAACCCAGGCAGTGCGTCAGAAGCAACGCGAGCGTGGCGTGCAAAGCACGGCGCGTGGCAGCGGCGCGGGCGGCGCAGCCGACTTCCTTGCATTCCACGAACAGGCCAAGCGTGAGATGCCGGACGGTTCCAAAGACGACATCTACCTGCGTGCAATGGAACTGAAAGCCCGCGCTCTCGCTCCACAACCGAGGAGATAACCAGTGGCAGTTGCACGCTCCATTTCAGGCAGCGGCGGATTCTCCGTTGCGTCCAGCATTGTCTCGGGCGAAGGCGTCCAGCAAGTCGATAACGACATGAAGCCCTTGCAGGGTGAAGTCGCGCCGTTGGTGGACTGGATCGGCTACGGCCCGCCAGTCAAAGTCAACGAGGACTGGACGGTCAAGTGGGTCAAGGACGAGGACATGCCAGTCTTCGTCACCATCATCTCGGCTATCGACGGCTCGCAGACCACCCTGACTGCCGGCACCGAGTTGTCCGCCAACGACGCTCGCATGCTGCAAGTTGGGCAGGTCATCCACTTCAACAGCGCCGCCACCAACGATGAGCAGATTCGTGTGACGGCCAACGACCAGACCACGGTGACGTTCACTCGCGGCTATGCGGGCACGTCGGCGGCGGTGCATGCAGTGGGCGACATTGGCTATCTGCTGATGCCGACCTATCTGGACACCGACTCCTTCCCCGAGTCGCCACGCAGCCGTGGTGAGTTCGCCACAACCTACTGCTCGCAGGCCATGTATGAGTTGACCGAGACTGACTACAAGACGATGCAGCCATCGCTCTTGACGGGTCAGGGCGACCAGCTCAACTACGACATGATGAAACTGCGCAAGTGGGCGCTCAAGGAACTCAACAACCAGATCATCTATGGTCGCGCCGTGGCTCCGACCGGCTCCGCGCCGGGTAACTTCAACGGCCTGCGCGCCCTGATTACCACCAACGTCAAGGCGGTGACCGGCAACCTCGCGCCCGGCGACTTCGCGGACACCGTGGAGTTGCTGGAACAGCGCGACCCTGACCTGTCCGACCTGACCATTCTTGGTAATCGCAACTCCAAGCGCATCTTCGACAGCATCCTGGTTCCGCTCTATCCGCGTTCCGCCAATGGTGGCACCACGGTGTCCAACGTCAACTTCAACGTGGCGCAGAGCATCGAACTCAACGGCACGGTGCTGAAGTGGATGACGGTTCCGCAGATCAAGGACGGCGAACTGCTGCTGGTGCGCAAGGGTGATGTCAAGTTGCATCCCGGCGCAATCATCGGCGGGATGGGCACTGGCTGGGTTGAGATGACGCGGCAGGCGAGCGACTTCAACGCCCGCAAGCGCGCCAACGCCCTGTCGTGGATCGGCACGCTGATTCTCAAGAACGAGAAGCGGCACGCCAAGATCACCTTCACCGGCACGACCATGAGCGGCTACGACAACATCATCTAGTCGCTGGACAGGGGAGGGGCGCTGGCCTCTCCCCGTTCCCATAGGAGGCAGTCATGGCAAGCAAGAAACCAGAGAACGTCAGCAATCCAGCCGGTGAACCGGAAGTCTTTATCGAGCCGGTACAGGGCGCGGAACCGAGCATCAGTGAGGCGGAAGCCCGAGCCGCTGCGAAGGCAGAGGGCGAAGCGCGAGCGGCGCGTGCCCGTGCTGAAGGCGGCGCAACGGTCGGCATCGGCGGCTTGCAGGTTGGCAACGAGGCTGAGCAGAAGGCGGCTGAGAAGCGCGCTGCTGAGAAAGTCACCGCCTTGCAGCCGATCATCGACCCGGCCAGCCAGCAACTCGTGGGCTACAAGGAAGTGACGGTCACTCGTGCCGAGGCGGAACGCGGCCTCTCTGCCACGACTCCAAACAACTGAGACGAGGAGCATGTCGATGTCCACGGTGCCTGCTGATCTGCAACCCCAACTCACGGCCAAGGCCGCGACGGTTGACGCCCCAACGGAGCCGAAGCGGTACGACCGGCAGATCGCGTTCCTCAATGACCTGCTGGCGAACAAGCGCACCGAGCGTTTGCACGCCCATACCACGGAGCAGGCAAGCCAGTGCGACACCGCCATCGCGCAGTTCCAGGAAGCCATCGACATCTACACCGATGCCAACGAGATCGAGCCGGTGCTGACGCAGTTCGGTTCGCACGCATCGGCAGGCTGGAACTGCACCATCCCGCCCAACTTCGGGGAGTTCCGTGGCAATCCGGCACGCCGCATTCAGGCCGACTTCTACCGTGTGCAAACCGACGATCCACTCAAGATCGCCTATCTGCGGCGGCTGGTCAAGACCAACAACCTTGAGGGCTTGCACGAGATGCAGCCGGGCCTGATGCCGGTCTTCTCAGAAGTCGGCGGCTTTGCTGGCTGGCAAGACCCCAAGGTCTATGCACAACTCAAAGACGCAGGCGCACTGCGCAACTGGTAAGCGAATAGCCGGCGAGCGCCGGTTCTTCTTCGGGCCTTCGGGCTGTCTGCAAAGGAAGCATCTGTATGGCGCGTTCTCGACCGGCTGACTGGTTCAACAAGGTTGCGGCCCGGCGTGGCCGTGGCGACTTCCCAGCGTTGGAAGTGCGCGGCAATGGCGGCTGGGCACTCTGGGTGCATGGCCGCTTCCGTGGCCGCAACAACCTCTCTGACCGCTACGAACTGACGTGGACGGCAGGGCAGCGTGGCAAGCCTGGACTGAATGCCGACATTCAGAACTCGGCTGAATCCACCCGCATGGTGGCTGACCCTGACTTCGAGATTCTGGGCACCAACGCCACGTCTGCGCTTTCGACCTTCAACGTCGAGGGCGGCATCAAGCTCACCACGGCGGGCGCGTCAGCCGACCAGATGATCCTTGTCCCGCATCTGGACACCAACCAGAGCGCGTGGGGCACGGTGACATGGGGCACTGACCGCGAGACGATCTGGTCGGCCTGGATCAAGACTGGCTCGGCTATCACCGCAACCACCATCTGGGCTGGGCTGAAACTGACCAACACCAGTGTGACAGCCACCGATGATGACCAGTGCTTCTTCCGCTACGACTCGGCTACCAACAGCGGCAAGTGGCAGGCCATCTACTCGAAGGCTGGCACCGACAGCGCCAACGACACAGGCGTCACCGTGGCGCTCAGCACTGAGTACTACCTGCGCATCAGCATCAACTCTGATCGTGTGGCGACCATGTACATCAACGGCAACCCGGTGCTGACCACGGCTGCCTTGACTGACGCCGTTGACCTCATTCCGTACATCGGCGTGCAGGCTACTGCCGTGGCTGCCAAGCACATGATCGTCTACGGTCAGTCGATCAGCCGCGTGGCTGCGTAAGGGGCGATGCATGGGCGCACGTCAGACACGCCTGATTAGCCGCACAACCACGATTGCCAATGGCGAGACTGCATCGAGCGTGCTGGCGATCCCTGCCAGCCAACGCGCCGTTGGCATCGTGTTTGGTCCGATGACCGGCACAGCGGTGACTGTCACCGGCAGCCTTACATCAGACGGCACGTTCTATCCACTCTCGGCGCTCAACACGGCGGTGTCGTTCACCGTGGACGGCACCGGCAAGTTCATCGGCTTCACTACTGACGTGGCCTCCGCCTTTCAGGCAGCCACCTTCGTCAAGTTCACATCAGGCAGCAGCGAGGGCGCAGCCCGCACGATCACTGTTCTCTGTGTGGGACGCGAGGAATAGATGGCGACCGTCATTGCCGACGTGGCAGCCGACATCAAAGACCGGCTCATCATCGGCTCGACGGCGCAGGAGCCGACGACAACCATGCTCTCAACATGGTTGCGCAATAACCTGACTGAGTGCATCGGCATGCTGAAGCCGATCAAACGCACGGCGTTGAGCGTGACCAGTCACACGGCCACGCTCGATGCCGATCAGGTCTTCTATGTCTCGGACGGCATCAAGACGCTGTTCCGTGATGTGGAGTGGGGCGACGACGGCGCGAGCATCTACCTCGATAGCGCCGTCGCCGCCACCGGCATCGTGGCCTGGTACTTCAAAGACCCAGCTATCACTGGCGCGACCACCAGCGTCGATACCAGTTGCATCTTCGGCGGTAACTGGCTGCAAGAACTCGCCACGCTGATGACGATGGCGCAAGCCTATGAACGGCTCGCCAACACCGCCACCGATCAGAACGACAAAGACGCTGCCTCCATGCTGCGTGTTGAGTGGACTGACCGCATCGACCGCTTGTACAAGTGGAAGCGTGGCGAGTGGGACAACTGGCAGTCACGCATGGAGCAGGGCATGCAGCGGCGTGCCTCGCTAGGCGACCTGCCCTTCCGTCTGACTGCCGGCGCGAACTTCGTCAACAAGAGCCGCATCTACAACCCCGCGACTGGCGCACGGACGGGGGCGTAAGTGACGCTCCCGGTCTTTGACAAGCAGAAGCACAGCGTTGGAATTGATGGCGTTGGGTACATCAGGGATGGCTCAGCGTCAATCCATCGTGACGATGCGCTGCCTGCCACTGCGCGTGCTGCACAGGGCGAAGGACGCTACGACTCCTATCAGGATGACTCCTATCTGGCGCAGGCCGACTGGTCAGGTGGTGTCGGGCAGGGTCGCTTTCGAGCCGGCGACGCCATCCTCTCCGGCATTGGTGATGGACGGCGCGGTGGGTTCTTCCCTGCCAAGAAGCGCCTCGCAGCCACCGGCAATGGCGGCACAACCTGGGAGTACTTCGAGCGGCTGGGCGTGCTGTATGGCGAGACAGCCACGCAGTACGAGCAGATCAACGACGGCACGAACACCGTTGTCTCACTGACCAGCGGCAGCCAGTTGTGCAAGCCAGTCGTCAGCGCGTCAAACAACGTGCTGAGTGTGCGCAGTGAATCGAGCGTCCAGAAGATTCGACGCTGGGACGGCACGACGATCACTGACGTGTCGATCCCCGGCACGACGCCCTACCTGGTTGCGCCATACAACCGCTTCATCTGGTCATTCGGAACACGCACGCTCTATAGCACCATTCAAGTACCGACTGTGCAGAAGTACGAGCAGGGTACGGCGATGGCAACGCATCGCTTTGTCTTCACCACGAAGCCGCTGCCTGCCCTGACATCGCTCCTGATCGTCAACTGGAACGGCGCAAGCACACTCACCACGCCGGACGGCTGGACGCTCGACAAGACGATCAGCAATACCGTCAACACCAGCATCTTTCGCATCGACCCCAGCACCAGTCTGTCGAGCGTGACGCTAACGTTCTCTGGCGCGGTGGACTGCACCGCGTTCCTGATTCAGACCAAAGGACTCTACGACGCTGCGGCGCTTGACTCCGATGCGCAGACAGCCACCGGCACGAGCGCCAACCCAACCAGCGCCAGCCTAACGCCGATCAACGCTGACACGCTGGTGTTCGTGACCTTCAATCGCAATCAGGGTGGCAGCGTCTCGTATTCAGCGCATACCAACTCCTACACGCAACTAAGCGAAGGCACCAGCAGCGGCACCGACCACAATGCAGAAGTGGCCTACAAGATTCTCTCAGCCAGCGCTGCCACGTCCACACAAGCCACCGTTACGACGAGCGTTGACTGGGCCAGTATCACCATTGCCTACGTCAAGACAACGCGCACGGCAGACATCACGCAGACGGCGGTGCATTACACGCTCGATGATGGCTCGTCGTGGAACGAGGCCTTTCAAGACGACACGGCAGGCATCCCTGTGCCGCGTGCTGCGGTGGCTGCTGAGGGCTACCTGTGGCTGACCACGCAACGCTCGCTCTACCGCATGGCAGTGGACGAGACAGCATCCGAGTTGAACCCACTTAATCCTGTCCTGACGGTGGCCTTTGGTGAGGTCGATAAATGGGACATGCCGCTTGATACCGGCGTGGTCGGCGGACAGATTGCGGTGTCGGAGCGCGTCGTCTACTGGGGCGTGGGTGGCACGGTGCGGCAGTATGCGCCCAACGGCATCGGGCGTCCCATCTGGCCTCCTGATGATTGGGCGACGCAGGCGGGCGCGGTGCAGGGCATCGCGGCTGGCGAGGGCGGACTGTACTTCGGGGCAGGTGGCTACCTCTACAACTACAACGGGCGCGGCTTTCACTGTCTGGCGAAAGAGACGAACGCCGGAGAGTTCGACTACTTGAAGTGGCACGGCGGGCGGCTGTACCTGAAGAAAGACCCAGCGGCCTACTACGACTTCAAGTACCCATCCATGCGGCCCGACATTGTGCTGACCGACGCCACCACCTTTGAGACAGGCTACGCGGTCACGTCGCTGATCGACAACGAAAAGACCAGCATTGACAAGGTGATCCGGCGCTTCCAGTTGCAGGGCTACTTCACGGCAGGCTCGACCACTGCTGAGACTGGCTCGCTGACGTTGGAGTATTACGCCGGCACATCACTGCCTGACAAGTTGGGTGGCGGCGCAACCAGTCTGACGTGGACCAACATCGGTTCGCTTGGTGGCAGTGACGGCGCGTTCTACAAAGACTTCACGCTCGGTACGCCACTGGTCAAGAAGCGCTACTGGTTGCGTGTCACGCTGACGCCTGGCTCGCTGGGCTATCCGGTACTGACTGGCGTGGTAGTCGATGGTCGCTCGCTAATGCCGAGCGTCAAGCGCTTCATCATGCCGCTGCGTATCAGCACCAGAGTCACTGACCGGCAGGGCAACGTCATGTACCCCACGCCTGCCGACGTGAAGGCTGCCTTCGACGCGCTGGAAGCGTTGCGACCCGGCACCTACTACACGCTCAACTACCTTGATGGCCCCAACTCAAAGGTTGACTACACCGTCACCAGCGAGCAGAAGCTGGAACAGGTGGATGGCTACTGGCACGACGCCAGTGTCAGTGGATTGATCCAACTCGTGATGAAGGAACTGCCATGAGCATTCCTTTGCCACGCAAGCCACGCCTGCCGACGCGCACGCATGGTGAGCCGCCTGTCAAGGCAGAAGTCAAACGGGCCGAGCCGGGTGTCGATGAGTTCGGGCTTGATCCTGGCATCTTCGGTCGCTACCCACGCAAGAGCCGGCAGTACTGCGCGCTGGCGCTTGAGTTCCTGAAGATGCCAAAGGACGTGACGCCTTCCTCGCTGGTCTTCGGCGGCGGCACCATCCCCGAGATGGTCATGTTCGGCGGGCTGCTGGCACGCGGCTACGTCTACAACGGCGGGCCACCAAAGGGCTTCGCCTTCCAGCGTGACGTGCTGGGCGGGCGTGCCATCGCAGGCGGTGGCGCGGTGGAAGACATCGTTGTCTATCGGGCAGGGCGCGTGATTGCCGTGCCGGTGCAGTCGGTCTTTCACGGCGTTGACAACCCGTTCGGCGGTGGCCTTTCCAAGATTTACAGCGACCGTGAGCAGCAGGTGCGTGTGCTGTCACGCGGGCGGGTGGATGCCGTGGTGCCTGTCAACGAGCCGGAGCGCGGGTCAGTTCTTGAGAACGGGCCTGACGCAGCGGTCGATCACGAGTTCACACGGATTGAACTTGCTTAGGATGAAGACGATGCCAACGCTGCCGCTGCCAACATGGATCGCACAGCCCCAGCGCCTTGTGCTTGCGTGTGGTCGTGCCGCAGTCAAGGCAGGCATCGCCATGTATCGACCATGCCACGCTCAACACACCCGTCTTGTGCAGTCGGTGATGGATACCAACGGGGAGGATCATCAGGTTCTCTGGCCGGTTGTCATCCTTGACTTCGTTGATGTGATGCACAACTTCGTCTGGCAACAACGTCCTGCCAAGCACCTCTTCCATGACGAGCCGATGCTGCATGACATAGCCACCCGCCTGCGCATGTGGGTGGTTGGGCATATGTACGAGTGCGTATCCGTGGGCGATCTTCCAGCCCTTCGCCCATGCGGGAGACGTGCCAGTTTTGGCAACGCCATAGCACCGCTTGGAGCAGTACTTCGCCCATCCTTTATCAACGTGCTTCTGGGATCGTTGGAAGGACGCGCCACAAACAAGACAGGTACACTGTACGGGCATCGGGACTCATCCTCTCGTTGCCGTGCCGGGGGCGTTCGCAGCGCCGCCCGGTTTTCTATTGCCCGAATTATACCGCTTCGGGAGATGGCGTGATGTGTGCCGACGACCACGAGATTCTGTCGAAGCTGGCGGAACTCGACAAGAAGATTGCGGCGTTGGATGGCGTCTTCGTCACCCGTCACGAGTTCGAGTCCCGCATGGAACGACACGCAACCGAGGTGCTACGCGCAGTGTCCGCCAACATGCAGGCGATGGTCAAGGACGCCATGAAGTCGGGCATGGAGGAGTTGTTTACGACGCTGTTCAACGAGGCGCAGGAGCGACAACGGGCCGAACGCCGAGAGGACTTCAAGCAGATGTTCGGGAACATGCACAAGTCCGTCGTCTGGGTGCAGCCCATTCTCCTGACCTTGCTCGCGGTTCTCAGTCTCTATGCGTTCTGGTTTCGCTGAGATGGCACACGACACACTGACGCTCGTCACTGGGCTATCCGGTTGTACGGCAGGGTCTGCGCTACTGATTGGTGGCTGGGCGCGGCGCTCCATCTCGACGGCAGCAGCACGGGCAATGGCGCTCTGTCTGGGGCTGTGGTTCCTGCGCTACGGCGTCAACCAACTCGATCGGGCAGACGGTCATGTGTCACGGCTCGGGCAGACGCTCAGTGATCCACGCACGCTGGCGCTATCAACCGCAGTGCTGGCGTCGTCAGCATTGCTCTATGCAACGGAGGACAAGACATGAGCCTCACACTCGCTGACGTTCGAGACATCGCCATCATCGTGTTTGTCGTCTTCTACATCGTGAAGAACATTCGATGATTACTGCCGACTTCCCGTTCAAATCAGCGCCGCGCATTACTCGAGACTCGTTCTCGTGGGTGATCCGACGCTATGCCGCTGATGGTCTGGTAGCCGAGCGTGACCCCGGCCAGTACTTCGACGTGATCGTCGCCACCAAAGACGATCAGGGGCGGCACGTCGATCCGCTTTTTATGCTCGCCATGTTCAACCATGAGAGTTCGATGGGGACGAAGGGCGCGGCGGTTACGTCGCACTCATGGGGTAACACGCGTCCGCCGAGTTTTGGAGTGCCGCAACTTGGACAACTCACCCAATACAAAGCAGACGGCAGCGTCAGGGGCTTCCTGTCTACCTATCGAGATTGGTTGGACGGGTGCAAGAGTACGGCTGCTCGACTGGTGGCCCGAGACTGGGTCTATGCCAACCGCGTCTCGATCCGTTCCCTATTTGCGGACCCTTCGGGAGACGTATGGGCACCTGCGGGAGACGACAACGACCCTGAAGGGTACCTCCGAGCTGTCCTCGACTTCATGAACGCGCACGCGGATTCACTAGAAGGCACGCCAATGGTGAACATTCCAAAGCCAGATGTGATTGCCGTGTCAGGCGTCACCAACATGGACGGCTACGCTGGTACGCGCCGCATTGAGGCTATTGTCAACCACATCACTGACGACCGCAATGTGCAGGGCACGCTCTCGTGGTTCAAGAACCCTGCCTCGAAAGCCAGCAGCAACTACCTTATCGACACAGACGGCACGATCTACGAGGTGGTGCCACCGCTGCACGCCGCCTGGACAAACGGCGCAGTCAACGATCCTGACACCAGCCATCCCCTGATTGCCAAGTGGTTGGCCGAGGGCATCAACTTCAACATGAGGACTGTCACCAAAGAGTTCGTTGGCAAGGGCGGCGACACCTTCACCGACGCGCAGATCAACGCCAGCAACCGACTCGACGCATGGCTATCGCAGGTCTTCGGCTTCCCGCTCGACCGCACGCACATGCTCGGGCACTACCAGATTGACAGCGTGAACCGTCCTTACTGCCCAGGCCAATCGGATGCTGTCTGGCAACGACTAGTTGAGGGCGCGCAAAAGGTACTGGCAGCGGGTGGAAGTACCAATCTGCCGGCAAACACTACGCCGAGTACCGATGCTGACGCTGCGACCGGCAAGTACATCGCTACCGAGTTCCAGTCTTACTACGACACCAACGGTGGGCTGGACATCTTCGGGCATCCAGTGTCAGGCGCGTTCAACGAAGACGGACGGCTCGTCCAGTACTTCGAGCGCAATGTCTTTCAACTGTTCCCTGAAAACAAGGGCACCAAGTATGAGGTGCAACTGCGTCTGCTCGGCACTGAGGAACTGCAACGTCGTTACCCTGACGGCGCTCCGGCGTGATGGAGGCGATTGTGTTCTGCGTGCGTCATAACCTGCAAGTTTTCGGGACGGTTGTCAGTCCTAATCTGATTGATGTGGTGGACACATTCCGAACGCAGGAGGGGTCGCCCAAGCATCTGCTCCGCTACGTAGCGGTGTTCAACAACACGTCTACCGTCAGGCAGAGATATGCGGATATATCCCTGTGCGGTCAAGCCCCGAGCGCCTACGTATCTGTTCTTTGTCATGGACGACGTGCACGCCTTGGAGCAGTACTTACCACGGTTTGGGCGCCGCAACGCGCTGGGCTTGATCCTGAACTCGGCTCCGCACTTCTGGCACACACGAAACACTGGTTGCGTGGTGTATTGGTTCGGCACATCAGCCCCCTTCATCAGCGTAATTGTAACACGCCCATACCGAATGGAGCGCCAGCATGAACAACAGCAACCCGCGTAGCGTCACTGAGGACGACCGCGCCCTAGAGACGCCGCCATCTAACAAGGGTGTCTACTTCTCCGACAAGAAACCAATCGTTGCCGGCACCATGCGTGGCGGCGTGCAGGCAGTGGGCCTCGCCATCCTGCTGGTTGTGCTGGACCAGTTCATCGGCGGAACGATTCCCATTCCCGATGCAGTCAAGGTCTACGCGCCGATGCTCTACGCAATCGCTCGCATCATCGAAGCATCTATCGACCAGCGGCAGGTTGTCTGAGATGCCGAAGCGCAGCCAGAAGGGCGAGTGGGCAGCCGTCGTCATGGAGACATGGCATGACGAAGTGTCCCGCGCCTACGGCTTCACGCCGCATTGGGAGGACGAGGGCGAGCATCGCACGATCATGCTGCTTGGCCCTGACTCACCCCAAGAGATGACGCTGCGCTTTCACAAACGCTGGCTCAACGAGTTCTTCGTGCAGTTCCTCGGCGGAGAAATCGTGCTGTGGATGGACCGTATGGGCAAGCACTGGACTGGCGCATACACCACCGACCCTGACGTGATGGGGGCCGCAGAAGGATACAGGAGCTGACCAATGGCTAATGCTGTTTACACCAAGACGAAGCAGAACATCCTTGACCAGGTAGCCGGCCTGGACTTCACCGCCGACACGCTCAAAGTCGATCTGGTGGACACCGCCGACTACACCGTCAACATCTCGACACACGACTTTCACGACGACATTACCGGCGCAGGCATCGAAGAAACCGCTACGCTCGGTTCCAAGACCAGCACCAGCGGCACGTTCGACTCAGCAGACCCGACGTTCAGTGCAGCTGCCGGCGATCCGTGCGAGGCAATCATCCCGTGGGGCGACACGGCTGGCGCGTCCAGCACAGACCCGGTGATTGCCTACTACGACACGTTTTCGTCAGGCATGCCCGTGACCCTCAACGGTGGCGACGTGGTTGTGACCGTCAACGCAAGCGGCTGGCTTTCCCTATAGATTGCAAGGAGGCGATCACATGGCCCGCGACTACAACGCCATCTCTGACGAGAAGTTGCAGAAGATGAGCATGGATGACCTGAACGCGCTGGCGCTGGAACTGCTGGAAGATCGGCCCCGCCGCTTCTGGCGACGACTGCAAGCCGAGCGCACACGTCGCTTCCGTCTGGAAGAACTGCGCCGTGGCAACCTCGCCAAGCAGGTGTCTGGTCTGAGTGACGAGGAACTGGCAGCGCTGCGGCAGGACGTAGCGGTGGAACACATCGACGCTCGCACCAAAGCGCACACACCGGGTACTGTCGAATGAAGTACCGTCGCCGTTTGCTGTTGGTGGTCACCTTGCTCTCCCTCGCGGCCTTTACAGCAGTTGGAGCTACTGGTTCCTGGCACACACCGGGACCATACGAGAACGGCGACAAACCACCCGCATGGGCTGATGCATGGAGCATGGCCCAGTTTCAGCATCCGGTCATCTATGGCGGCGACGAGGCCACCGCAATGGAGTTCGACATGAAGCCCTTTGGCTTCAAGGGCTACTCGTTCACGTCAGGCGGCGTCGCTATTTACTACCGCGTCCATCTGTCCAGTAACCCGATGGACAGGGGCAAGCGCTACCACTCGTACGAGGTCTACGCGAAAGATGCGACCGGCGCAGTGTCGTTCTGGCAGGGTTGGCAAGACTATGGCGATCCGGCGACCACCCGGTTTCTTGGCTGCGACTGGACGACGAAAGACGCGACGTTGCCGCTGCATGGGCAGCCGCACGGCTGGGTTGAGTCTGGTTGCGGCAAGGAGGCATGGTACGCCCGCGCTCAGAACTGGCAGTGGGATGTCACCCTGCTCATCAATGATGCGACCACGGTCCCGACGGCAGGCGAGACGGCTGATACACCACAGTCGCAGTGGGTGTTGACGGGTAAGAAGGGTGTCAAGCGCACGCTCAATGCCTACTGGTACGGCACCGGCTCAACACGCTATCCGACGCGCAACAACCCTGGCCCACGTGGCTGGTTCTGTGCCGACTTCTACGGAACCATCGTCAGTTACGGCTCGTCGCAGTGTGGCGCTGGGCTCTTGCCGCAATACATCGCGCCGACGATGCCGACCGTTGAGGCGATCACCACAATCAACAAGACGTACAGCGCAACGGGCATCCAAATTCCCAACTGACGGGCGGGGCGATGGCGCAGTGGTTTACCGATTTCACGAGTTACAGCACTGGCTCTCAGCCAACAGGTTGGACTGAGCGGTGGGTAACGACGGCTGCTGCGTCAACCGTGGAAAGTTCCGGCGTTCCTTCAGGTGGAGGCACAAAGGCGCTCAAGATGGTGCCGTCAGCAGCATCCCGGTATGCGCTATCGTGGGATGATGTAGGCACAGTTAGCGGGGATGTTGAAATCCTCGTGATGATGCAGTTTGCCCACACGGCTGATGTTGACAACGCCATCCGCTGTTTTGTGCATGGTTCCGGCTCAAGCGCATCCGAGTCAGCCTATGGGGCTGACGGGTTGCTCAGCAGCAATCGCGCTAACCTGACGAAGTACGTCTCAGGGACGGCGACCGGGCTTGCGTCCCCCGTGCTGACGATGGATCGCAACATCTGGTACTGGATGCGGCTCCAGCGCACAGGGACGACGATCCGAAACCGTGTCTGGGCCGATGGCGGCGCTGAACCTGGAACCTGGAATGGTTCAGTCACCGACTCATCATTATCAAGTGGCTGGGTCGGCGTTGGCCTGACGATTGCTGCTGCTGGCGTAACATGGGTTGCGAAAGTCGGCGTCGGCACGGGTGGCGATCCAGCACCAGACGCGCCCTTCACCCAGACCATCGGCATGAACACCATCGCGTCTGGCACCACACTCTACCAACCTGCCGTCACACGCGGCGCTGTCACCGTGGCGATGAACACCATTGCCTCGGGACTGTCAGTCAAGACGCCTGCTATTGCGCCGGGTAGTGTGACCATCGGCATGAACACCATCGCGTCTGGCACCACACTCTATCAGCCAGCGGTGGCAAACGGACTAGCGACCATCGGCATGAATACGATCAGCAGTGGTACGACGCTCTACCAACCTGCCGTTGTGCCGGGTAGCGTCGTGATTACCATGCAGGCCATTGCGTCTGCGTTGGCGCTCTATCAACCTGCTGTCACTCGGGGTTCTGTCTCTATCGGCATGAACACCATCGCGTCTGCGCTGGCACTCTACCAACCGTCCGTCACGCCGGGTAGTGTGACCATCGGTATGAACACCATCGCGTCAGGCTCCGCACTCTATCAGCCGAGCGTGACGGTGGGTAGCGTGACCGTCGCTATGCTAGCGATCCCGAGCGGGCTGAACGTCCGCACGCCTGCCATTCTGCCGGGCGCAGTGACGGTGGCGATGAATGCGATTGCCTCCGGCCTGACACTCTATGAGTTAGCCGTGGCGGTGCATGAGCATGTGATTACGCAGTACCCCAACGGGCTGCGTGACGTGGGTGTGGCGTGTCTGCTGGTGGACGTGAGCGCATGGCGTGGCCTGCTCGACCAGCATGTCAGTCGTGGACTCCTGAATGACAGTGACGAGCGCGCTGTGCGTGACGCCGGCGCAACACGAAAGGTGCGTGCCTGGTGAGCGCTTATCCAGAAGCCCCCGACTTCGAGCGTGTGCAGGGCGAGACAGACCCGATTGACCTACAAGTCCTGATCGACGGTGCGCCGCAGGACATTACTGGTTCCAGTTGGAAGTGGTACATGGCAGAGGAAAGTTCGTGGCTGGGAGCGGACTACGACCCGCTTGGCAGTCAGTATCGTTCGCCGGTGCTGCGTGATCCTGTCACGACCAACAAGGTGAATGGCGCGTCGATGACCATCGAGTCGGCCAGCACCGGGAAGATACGCTGGACACCGACCACGGATGACACTGACACGCCAGTCACCTACCGCTATCAGGTCAAGGGTGTGCTATCGGACGGCACGATTGTGAAGCTGCCACGCACGGTGGACGATCCTGACGCCAAAGGTGGACGACTGGTCATTCACCCAAGTCTGGCGTAGGCGTCACGCAGCATCTTGTATTGCAAGAAACGATCAACGTAGTACGGCACGTAGCCGTCTTGCTGCAAATCGAAGTTGTCTACTTCGTCTCGAATATGAAAGTCGCCAATCGTCACCCTGACTTCAGTACGTCCCTGATGCGGTAATGAGTCAGGCAGTCTCTGTGCGTAGTAATCACGGCGCGGCCCGACTTCGACCTTAGCTTCTGGCAGGCGCTTCACAAGTTCACCTGCGAGCCGAGCCTTCGCTTGTTCGAGTTCTTTGATGACCTGAATCACCTACCAGCCTTTCGAGTAGGGGTCTATATAGACACGATCTTCGGGCAGCCATTCCCAATCAGGAATCCACTTGTGGTTGCGCTGCCCGAGTTCGCGCCCTCGGATGGGCACAAGGCGTGATGGGAACTCGACCAGCACATCGCCGCAGTTGGTGGCCTTGACGATGCCGGGCAGAGTCAGGCGCTGGTCGCCACGCATAATATCTGCGATGACCTCATCGCCCTTCTGAAGCCTGGTCATGACTGCAATCATCACCGCCCGCTCCTCTCGATCCGCACGCCAGCGGCACGCCAGTCCGCGCTCATGGCTGCTGCCACTTCTGGCACGAGAACGGCTCTGGTTCGCTGGCCACGCCAGCACAGTTGCCGCACCACAGGAACATCGTCGGGCAGTAGTGCAGACCGTCCTCCCCGATGTGGTGCATCACTTCGAGCGCGTGTCCTGGTATCGAGCAGGGCGCATCTGACGACACCATAACCGTGACGCCGCGCCACACCGCTTCTGACACGTACGTCGTCGTGTTTGACTGCGCTCCCACGCTCACCGTCTCCGACATTTGCTGCCCCCGTTCCATGCCTCGTGCAGTCGCGGCCAGAGGATGCCTGCGCTGATGCCCAGCACGCCGCACACGATGGCCGTTGCCAGCAGCGGGAGCATGATCGTGCCGTCAGTCGTGCGGCTCATGGCGTGGCCTCGTGTGTGTTCTGCGCTGCGCGTTCCTGCCATTCCATCGCGGCCCACCGCCATACGTCTCGATCTGTCTTGAGATCAGCGATTTCGGAGCGCGCCGCACGCAGGTCTGCAATCAGCGCCAACACCGAACCACCCTTGCCGTGGATCATCACCTCGCGTGCGCGGCGTTCAAGCATGTCGAGTGTTGCGTCATCAAGCCGCTGGATCGCCGCCCGTGCCACGTCCTGCGCGTCGTCTGGCGTGCAGGCGGTCATGTATGCACCTGCACAAGGCTGTGGTCGTAGGTCGCCATGTGTGCATCCCAGCGCTTATGTTGACGGTTCACGTACGCCTGCGCCTCATCACCGCCTTTGCCCTCTAGTGTCTCGTTGATACGTTCGGCAATCTCAATGCACTTCAGACAGGCCACCTTGCCGCAACATGGCAGCATGGCGATGTACGGATTCCAGCGCTTCTCCTGCTGCAGATCGCTCACGTCGTCTCCTTCGGTGCGCGCTGCGTGGCGTCCGTGCCAGTCGGTGCGGTCGCGTCGGCGGTGGCGCTCAGGGCGGCGGCATGGAGCGCCCCAATAGCGTTCTGCCACGCAACCCATGCCGCGTTCTTCTCGTCGCGGGGGCGACGAGAGCGTGGTTGGGTGACCTCTTCGTAGATAGCGGTCTGATGGGCGAACTCTCGCGCCGCCGCCAGCACAGCGCGCCCTGCTATGGCCTCGCGTCCGGCGTCCAGCGCCAGTGTCAAATCGTCCTTCGGCACGTACGGCACATACCAACCTTCGGCGCTTGACCGCTGCATGAATCCTTGCAGTCGCTCAATCGCCTCCAGCGTCAACTCCGAGCCCTGCGGCTCACTGACCATCGGCGGCTCCTGTCGGCTGGCTGAGGGCGGCGTCCAGCAACCTGTTGAATCGCGTGTCGTATTCGTCCAGCATGTCTTCTTGCTCAGCAGTCAGGTGCCCCTCGATTCTGGCAGGCAGGCGACGATCTACCTCTAGTTTGATCGCTTGATACTCCCGCGCCGCATCCACCAGCGGCTGCACGGCGGCGAGGTGCTGGCGCAGGGCACGCAACTCAGCGACCAGCGGCGGAACGTCGTGCTCGTACATCTCCTGCCACTCGCCGCCGCCATACCAGCCGGTAAGCGTGTGCCGTGTCGCGCACGTTTCCATCCGTCGCAGCACTGCATCCGTCAGCATCGTCGTCTCGGTCACGTCGGGCGCGTGGGTCGTCATGCTGTCTCCTGCTCCTCAACGCCGATCACGTCAATGCAGCACATCAGATACTTCTCGCGGTAACTGTCGCGCTCTTGCTTGAGCCGGTCACGTTCACGAATGAGCCGACGCACCGCAGCGGTCATGTCGCCCACCTGATCGTTGCTCAGATGCACGGTGACATACGTTTCGTACAGCGTGTCGAGCCATTCCTGGAGTTCTTCGGCGGTCAGTTGCTGTGCCTGGTTCACTGTCATCTCAGTCCCCCTTTGTCTCGAATACGATCACGACGCGCTGCTCATGCCGGTGCTGCACGCGAATGATGGTTGGCACTGCCGTGACGATGTGCCGGTCGTTGGCAACCAAGCCAACGTCCTCCGCCGCGTCACGCACGGCTGCTACACGCTGCGCTACGTTGTCGTCGTCGGGCAACGGCGCGATGGCGTACCAGGTGGTGTGCATCACCAGCGCCGGATAGCGCGGCTCCTCGCCCAACAGGGTGTTGCGCAACTGCATCGCGGCGTCGTGCTTCAGGTCGCGGAAGGCATCGGCCCGCGCCGACTTGTAGAAGCGCTTGCCGCTGGGGTGCAGCACGTTGATGGCGCGATCCCTGCCGTTCTTGGAGAGCAGTGCTGCCGGCAGATACGGCAGCGTCACGATCGCCACGACGCGGGCGGCGCTCGGCGCAGCGGTCATGGCTGCTCCTCAACACGTAGGTCGGCAACCGGCAGCGCGATGACGGTCCACGTCGAACTCATCCTGACGCTGACCTTGCCGTCGTGGTATGTGGGTTTCGGATGAATCGTGCCAGTCATCTGGTAGTACGGGCTGCGTTCGTTGATGACGCGCACCAGTTGATCCTTCACGAACGACTGACCAGTAGCCTGCGCGCTCATGCTGCTGCCCTCCGTTGCTGCATCAACTCGACCGTCTTCTGCTGCGTCGCCTGTGTAACCAACTCCGAGAAGGGGCGCATCCAGCCAGCCCGCATGGTCAGCCGTTCGCCGTAACCCCAGTCTTCGATCTGCACTTTGTCCCCTTTGCCTGCCAGCGCATCACGTGACCACATGCGGAACAACTGGCCCAGCACTGCGCCGACAATCCAGTAGCCACGGCCTTCTTCGACGCCGATTGCTTTCCAGACCAACACGCCGTAGTCAGCCTTGAACTCGTCGGGGTTGATACTGTCAAGTGAGAAGCTGTAACCAGGGGTTTCGTAGCGGTCAGTCGAGCGCCGGTACTTCACGTCGATGGTTCCAAGACAACTCTCCACGTCCCATCCTCGTTTGTTGCCCTGACGCAGCACACGCGTATCGAAGTCGGCCCCGAGCGCACGAGCAACGCAGTACTCAGCGCCAATGCCAAGCCTGTGAGTAGCAGCGTTGCTTGCTTTCGGGTCATAGTTCTTGCCAATCGACTGCATGAACTGACGCTTCTGTGCGTTGCGACGGTCGGCCAGCCGGTCGAGCATGGCGCATTCCTCGTCGGTCAGGATGGTGATGATGGCGGTCACAGCGGACGGTCCCCGGTGCGGATGATTGCGAGATAGCCGTGTTCATACTCGTGAGCGTCGTCCCAGCCGTGCTCCTCAAGCTTCTTGGCGAATACCGGGTCCATCTCAGCCATGACATCCATCGGCGGCAACTCACCAGCTCGCTGCACAGAAACCACTTCATCGCCATTACGTGCCGCTCGGTAGCGCAGCGCTTGTTCGACGGCATCGAGTGGGTAGTCCTTCGGTGCCCAGATCGTGAATGCATGAACGCCGTCTTTGCACAGCATGTTGCACTGGTGCATCCAAGATGATGGTTTCACCGCCCCACCAACTCTCGTGCTGCCACATGGCCTGCTGACTTCCAGCCCGGCACGGCGCGTGGTCGTTCGTCCACGTCAGGGTCTAAGCCCCGGAGTTCCCGGCTCTTGCGATAGAGCAGTTCCATGTCGATCTTGCCGGTGAGTGGATTGCGCAGCGCTTCAAGCCAGTCAGGGAACGTGCCCGAGCAGGTGATCTGCCAGTTGGCAATGCGCTCCTGTGCTGACTGACGCTCGACTGCCTCGGCCCGCTGTCGGCGCTCGGCTGCACACAGGCGCGTCACATCACGGATGCGGGCAACGGTGGGGAACCAGTCGTCCTCGATCATGATGCGGTCGCAGGCTTCGATGAAGTCGCCCTCGTCCGGGTTTACCTCAAGCAGCAGCCGGTAGTACAAGCGATACCTACCCTGCTCCTCCGGGTCCGACCCGTCGCGCTGCGGCAGGTAACTGAGCGTGGTCCACTTGTCGCGGAAGACCGTTTCGTTCAGCACGGCGCGCCTCGTATTCTGCGGTGATGTCTGACAGGTCAGTGGTGAAGGCAGCCTTGATGCGTGGGTTGCGGATGTCGCTGATCTTGGGCGGCGCTGCTCTGGTCGGCGTGCCAGTGGTGCTGATAAAGCGCGCCATGTGATCCTCGACCTTGAACCAGTCGATGCCCTTACGCAGTTGCCACTCGTCGCTGGCCAGCCAGCCGAGGCAGCCGAGGATGTTGGCTTCGGTGTGGCCCTTTGCCAGCATGCGGCGCACAACTTCGAGTTGTTTCGGCAGGTCGCCCCCGTAACTCTTGGCCTCGATGCCCAGTACCTGACAGCCCTGATCGAGAACCTCGTACGGCGTCGGCAATTTCTCCAGCGCCACCATCCGCGCCGTTCCGTGAGGAACGGAATCTCTTACTGATGGTTCATCTGGTGTTTCACTGATGGTTCGGGTGAACTGGGGTTCATCCTTTGTTGTCGCAGATTGCGTGCTATGGGTGTCGGACTTTGCATCCTTCGCCTGTGACTGCGATACAAAGGGTGCAAGGTTTTCACCCTTATCTAGGTGCAGTTGATAGCGAGCTACCTTGCCTCTGCCACCTTCTGCATTAGCCACGGCTTCAATCAGTCCGGCTGCGCGCAGATCACGCATGATGTTCTGCACCTGCCGCACGACGTAGCCCGTCTTCCAGGCAACCCGTTCGACTGACGGGTAAACGTTTCCACCGTCGTCATCTGCGTGGTCGGCCAATGCAAGCAGCACGATCTTGTGGTTCGGTGCGAGGTCGAGCTTCCACACCTTCGACATTTGCTCGACGCTCATGCGCGGCTGCCCTTCTTGGAGTTGCAGCGACGACAAAGCGTTCTCAGGTTGTCGAAAGTGGCTGGCCCGCCTTTGGATTCAGGCTGAATGTGGTCGAGCGTCAGGTCGTGCCAGTCACCGCATTCGATGCAGCGGTAGGCGTCACGCTCAAAGACTTCTCGACGTAACACGAAGTCGATTTCAATCTTGCGTGCCGCTGACCTGTGCGCCCGGAGTGGAGCGATACGTGCGAGGTATTCCCGCACGTACTCCTCACCACCATGCGGCCAACGCTCTTCGGCTTTTGCCAGTGCGCGCTCAACGAGGCTGTACACCTCATGTTCTAGTGCTGTGTCGCGGCGCTTCTGGTATTCGATAGCGCGGGCGAGGTCATCATCTGAGTACATACATACCTCTGTGTGTCAGGGGCAGCGCGCTCGCCTCGCACCGCCCCATCGTGTGTGTCGTGGTGCTAGCCGATGCCAGCCTGCAACTTGGCCTGCTCTGCCTTGAGCATGTCGATCACTTTGCTGGCCTGCGCCTTCGTGAGTTGGGACATGGACGTGATGCCCGTCTCGCTGTAGACCCACTCCTTGACTTCCTGCGGGTCGAGCTGCCACAACTTGCCGGCAACAGCGATGATGAACCCGACCTGTTTCTCAGTGGCTGCCTGCTCGCCGTTGCCGTTCTCGTAACGGTTGGCGTTCGACGCAGCGCGCAGTTCCTGCTCGGTGTTGCTGCCGTTGTAGGCTGGGCGCTGTGGCTGGTACTGCTGGCGTGGCTGCTCAATCTCCCCGCTCTCGTAGTCGGGGCCGTAGAATTCAAGGCCAACGCCGAACAGGGTGGCTGCCTTCTTCAGGCCATCGGTGATTGCGCCCTTCACCATGTCCTCGCCGCCCCGCTCGTGCGCCACCTGGACGCCGATGTGCTGCCGTGTGCCGAGGCCTGGAATGGTGAGCGCGACGGTGGCAATGACCAGCGTGTCGCTGCCGCCCTTGCTGTTGGGAATGGGCTTCATGTCAAGGCTGGTAACAGCCACGTCGAACTGGTTGCCGGTCGCCTCGATCAGGCGATGGATAACCACGTGGCCTTGAACATATGAGAACCAGCGCCCGCCCTGCTCCCGTTGTTTGATTGCTGTCTCAGGGAACGGTCGCATCAGAACATCGGTGATTGTTGACTCGCCTTGTTGCATCTCAGTTGCCTCTCGTTGTCGTTCCATGCCCGGCCAAGCCTCTGCGTTCCACGCCTTGCCTTGCCGATACCCAGCCGCGCCTTGCAGAACCTATCCGTACCCATCCGGGGCCAGCCACGCCTCACCCGGCCAAGCCGCGCCTAGTCAATCCTCGCCACGCCGTGCCGCGCCCCGCAGCACCAATCCACGCCTCACCGCTGCTGACCCAGCCTCGCCGGACCTCGCCCGACCAATCCGCGAACGGCTCCCGACGAAGCAACCAAGCCTCGTCGGGATTCCTCATCAGGACTTGCCTTGCCTGGCCTAGCCCGTCCGAGCCAGAACTCTGCCCGCCTCGCCGCGCCAGTCCTTGCCACGCCATGACGGACCCATCCCTTCCACGCCATTGCTAGCCTCTGCCAGCCTCGCCGTAGCAGGCCGAACCTAACCTCGGCTACTGGACGGAGAAGTTCGAGACTTGAAACCGTCCGAATGTCGGACGGAAATCGCCAACCCCGATCAACCTGCCCGCGTCGTTCAGCACAGACAGCAGGTTGCCGGGCGTGATGTACTCAGGAAGAAGGACTTGGATATCAACGGTGGCTGACCAGCCGGACTTGAACGCTGGCCGTTCACGAGTGACACCGTTGCGCTGCACCATCACGCGGCGACGGTCGAGGTAGTCCCACTCTTTGCTGCCGAGCGATGCCAGTTCAGTGAGCGGGACGACGCCTGCCTTGTACATGTCCATCGCGCTCTTGCGTGGGGAGCGTGGGTCTTGCCGGTAGCGTGCGCCGTTGACGATAGCCATGCGCAGGTACTCACCAGGCAGGCAGATGAACCCGTCCTCGTCACGGTAGACATAGGACACCACGTTGTCAGACTTCTTGGCAGCCGAGCCTTTGGCAGCAGCGCCCTTCTCAGCAACAGCCTCGTTGTTCCAGCCGTGGAACAGCAGCGCTGCCGTGCCAGTGATGGTGACGCTTGCGGTGTAGGGCATGCCGGCTACAATGTCCGGCTCGCCTGCGTTACTGACTGGGGCCAACGTCTCAAGGTCTGTTGTCCCATTGGATGCGATCGTAACCACGTCGAACGTGTCCTCTCCGTAAGCCATGACATAACCAACGATCATCGGACGATGCTGTAACTGAACGCAGCCACCGCTAGCCCAACGATGACGACGAGTTCCAGAGCGCAACACAAAAAGATGATGTGAACATCGGGCGGCGCTTCCGCCTTGATGCGCTTCACTTGGCAGGCCAGCGGCGGTTGAGGTGGATGGCCTTGACGTGGAAGTGGATGGCCTGCTCGGGGTCGTGGCTGCAATCACGCACGTCCCGCAGCAGATCGCGCACGGTGTAGAACTGGTCACGGCGCATGATGTAGTCGTACAGTGACTCGCCGTCGTGCCGTGCTAAGGGCATCGTCTCTGAGCGCAGCGGTGGACTGAGCAGTATCCGTTCGTCAACCAGCATCTACCCTCCTGCGTGGACGTAGGCGAGGCAGACGAGGAAGGCGACGGCATTGGCAAGCACCAACGCCGCCGCGAACTCCCACGCCAGCCGCTCAGCGGACTTCTTCATCGGGTTCGTTATCGTTGCCTTTCAGCAGATGTCCGAACAGCTCATCAACTGTGGATTCGTAGAACTTGGCGAGCGTCAGTGCGGACACCAGCCCCGGCAGGCGGTGGCCAGTCTCGAAGTTAGATAGCCGTTGCATCCGCCAGCGAAGCGCCTCACATACATCAAACTGGGACAGTCCGAACTGCTTTCGCGCCCGCACCAACTTCTCGTTCCGGCCAAACCTCCCCGACTCGGACCCAAGAAGCGGGCTGCGCTCAGAGGCGTACTGGCTAGCCGTCTTCACTTCGCCTCCCGTCGCCGCATGTCCACGCCGGCATGCCAGCAGGCAGGGCAGAGGATGCGGCTGCGTGGTGAGATGTGCGCCTCGGTCACGTTGACGAGGCGGCGGCATGGCCCTTCGCACAACACGAACATCGGCGCGTCGTTGTGGTCAGGCTCGTTGTCTGGTCGGTGCTGTCGCCATGCGGGGTCGACCAGATGCACGCTCATGCTGACACCACGTCAGCCAGGAACTGCTCGATGCCGCTGGCCTGTGCTGCTACTTCGCAGTAGGCCGAGCAGTAGGTGTCAAGCAGTAGCAACTCACCGATCTGCGAGAGGGCGTTGGGTTGCAGCAGGTCGGTGTGACCAACAACGACGGCGGCATTGCAGTGTGAGCAGTGGCCGGTGATCGTTGCTGCTTGAAGCGGGTTCGTGCCATCCATGCTGGCGTTGTCGTCGGCCTCGCTGTACTTCCAGAAGTTCCATGTGGTGGCGATGTCTACGCCTGCGCTGAGCCCGAAGACGATGTACTCGTTGGGGCTGCCCCACTTCCAGCCGAGGTCGAAGTCGGTGTTCGTGACGCCCATGTCAATCAGTGCAGTGCGAAACTGCTGCTGTGCGAAACCACAGAAGCGTGCGCGCCGTTGCTGGTCTGCCATGTCACGCTCTGCCTTGACTGCCAGTGCTGCGTCAATGGCCCGTTGTCTGAAGTCGCCCATCGTGGTAATCTCCTTCTTGGTACGAAGCCGGTAGCTCTGAACCGTCTGGCCCGCACAGGTCAGGCGGTTTGCTTTATCCGTCGTTGAATCCAGCGGCTATCAAGGGCGCGCTTGCCACGGTTGGCGACAGCCAGCAGCAGCATGCGGTCCTCATCCATGTTCTCGACCAGTGGTTGCAGTTGCTCGATGCTCGCCAGTGCATTGGCGTAGTCGCCACGCTCGACAGCGATGCGCGCATCCAGCAGCATGTCGCACATCTCCTTGCTGGTCGGGGTCGGGGTTCCCATTCGGTCCACCTCCAATCCATCCCCTGATGTGCGAGCGTGTGACTGCTCAACATTGGTGTTCTTCCCCGATGCTGTCAGTGCGCTCGCCTCACACTGACAGCGGGTCGTGGAGAAGGAGGACGGGAGTGTCATGGGGTTGGTTTGCTCGTGGGGATATCACTCGAAGTGCTGGACTTGGACAAATAAAGATCGGCTGCCATGCGCAGGATGTGTGAGATAGACGTGCGCTGGATCAGCGCCTCTCGCCGCAGTAGATGTAGTTGGTCGGGGTCAATGTTCACCCGCACATCTACCTTGTGGGTTGCTGGGTCAGTCTTCGGTCGCCCCACCTTGTCCCCCTATCAGTCAATCACTACGAGGATATCCTAACACGCATATCCTCGCCCGTCAATACCCTTTGTGTGATATCCGTGCTAGCGTAGAAAGCATGTCCAAGGTGGTTGCTGCCTGTGATGTAGGGCGGGGTACTGTGACTCAGGTGGGGAGGCTGTTGCGTGACCGGCGCATGTCGCTGGGGTTGACGCAAGAGCAGGTCGAGGAACTATCAGGCGTGCCGCAGAACACGCAGTCCAAGATCGAGGCTGGACTGACGCTGCATCCACGCATGGAAACGCTGCTGCGTCTGGGCGCAGTGCTTGACCTCAGTACCAATGACTTCTATCGGGCAATGGGTTGGGTTGTTGAGGAAGTTACGACAGGTGAGGAGGTGTCGTTACCGGACTATGGGCCAGTCCCTGCCGATAGTGTGCGGTGGGTTGCGATGCAAGACAGGGGTGAGACGGTGGAGGTTCCCAAGTCGTGGATCTCTGCGGCTCGCTCTCCGCTGTTCGTGGTGCATGCCTCGGGCAACTGCCTGGCGCAGCGTGGCATCCACGATGGCGATGTTGTGGTCCTTGAATCTCGTGACGATGAGCGTCCGGTGTCGAGCGGAGCCATTGTCCTTGCTCGCGTGGGGTCTGAGTACAGCTTGAAGGTGCTGGAAAGGATCGGCCTGCGGATTCAGTTGTGTGATGGCAACGGCCATGTTGTCTACGCACTGCAAGAGGACGACGACGTTCACATCCTCGGCACGTACTACATGCGGTTTAGTGCGCCGGTAGCTGAGGAGTAGGGGGCAGAACAACGCCCCGCTGGGGCCAGCAGGGCGCTGCGCAAAATGTGTAGTGGTGAATGCTTCGAGTCTAGCATTGACTGTCAGTCACGGATAGGGACAAACGGGCAGGGTGGATAGTACTTCTGGGCTAGTATGTGGGGTGTGTGGGACAGGGCATGGTGAGTGGGACAACGTGTGTCTGGTGTGTGGCGCTGCGGTGAGTGAGCGTGTGGTTGTGCTGGGTCGGCTGACGCAGGCACAACAGCGCACGGCAGCGCCACGCGTGGAGTACGTGCGGCCCGAGCGCCGACAGACAGGACGCTGGATATTCTGGGGTGTGCGAGTGGCAGCACGGCTAGCTGGTCAGTGATGAGCGTGTGATTGGACAGCCAGTCACAGGTCAGGCAGTGGGGAGTGGGTGCGAACGTACGTGGAGGGAGGGAGCAATCGGCTAGTCAGGACTTGGAAGGCAGACACTCTACCAACTGAGTTACTCCCGCGAGAAGGTTGGTCGGGGTGAGAGGATTTGAACCTCCGACCTCAGCGTCCCAAACGTGGAGAGAGGGCCGGGACTGTCGCAATCCACCCTCTCTCGCAGCCGGGCTGCTAACCACGAGCAGTATAGCATCAGCAGGAGCAGGGATGAGCGATAACCTGGACATGATTCTGTCGGTCTGGCGTTGGTCGTTGCAGGCGGAGGGCAAGTCGGAACGCACGATCATCACCTACACCGAGGCGGGCAAGATGTTCGGGCGCTGGATGCAGCGCAATGCTGTGCCTGACATACAGGTGGTGACGGCCACACACATACGGGTGTTCTTGAGTGAGCAGCTCGAGCAGCACAAGCCAGCCACGGCACACAACCGATACCGCGGGCTGCGGCAGTTCTTTGCCTGGCTGGTGCGTGAGGGGGAGTTGAGTGCTGACCCAATGGCGGGCATCCGGCCACCGCATCTGAACGACGAGCCACCGGCAGTGCTGAGTGATGCGGCCATCAGTGCGTTGCTCAAGGCGTGCGCCGGCACTGGCTTCAGTGAGCGGCGGGACATGGCAATCATCCGCTTGTTGATGGACACGGGCATGCGGTTGGGTGAGTGTGCTGGGTTGACGGTCGAGGAAGTGAACCTGCCGGGGCGGGTGGCGTATGTGCTGGGCAAGGGCAGGCGGCGGCGCTCGTGTCCGTATGGATCCAAGACAGCGCTGGCGATTGCGCGCTATCTCAAGGCGCGGGCTGGGCATGGGCGGGCTGATGATGCGGCGTTGTGGCTGGGGCATCGGGGCAGGATGACGAGCAGCGGTGTGTATCAGGTGGTGAAGGCGAGGGCAGACGCAGCAGGGGTGGAGATGCATCCCCATCTGCTGCGTCACACGGCGGCGCATGTGTTCTTGAAGGCGGGTGGGCAAGAGGGTGATCTGATGCGGCTCATGGGCTGGCGTTCACGGACGATGGTCGGGCGGTATGGTGCGTCGATGGCAGACGAGCGGGCTATTGATTCAGCTCGGCGGCTGGCGCTCGGTGATCGGGTCTAGCGCCAGCGCAACCGACACAGTAGACGACCGAGCCATGAGTTGTGCTGGCTGAAACAGATGGCGAGCAGATACCAGTCGTCCTTACTGGCGTTGGGTCTGCATCGTTGTGCTGCTGCGTAGTTCTCCTTGAACAGGTCGGACACGTCGCGTGATCTGGTTGTCATTCTTCTGCCTCCGATACCTAGCAGTACTACCTACCCAAATGGGTAGGTAGGTACCTACCCGAACGTAGAGTATGGCGAGCCTTGACGGTGTACGTACAGGACGGTTCAATTACTTTCACCGCCGACGACCCCCTCCCCGAGACAGAGAATCACACTCAACCCCTCCCCCAACGCCCGCCTCCGACAACCCAGCCCCTCGACAGGGTGGCTGCGCTGCGGCGCTAGGCTGGTCGGCCCGAGTCATCATCCCGCGTTGGCATCCTGCCGTCGTTCTTCCACGAGACACGGTTGCGCAGGTATTCGTCAACGTCCTCGGGTGTGGTGATCCAGTCACGTCCGATCTTGGTCGCGGTGAGGCTGCCACGTTGGGCGGCTTGACGCAGGGCAATGTGGGTGAGGCCAGAGCGTCGAGCGGCCTCGGCTAAGGTGATGGGCTGACGCTCTGGCATGGTGGCTAGGCCTTTCTGCACTTCGTGAAGTCGTCGTTGGTGATGTGTAGCACGTCCCACTTATCGCTGTAGCCTGACGACGGTTGCATGCTGATGTACTCGCCAGACTTCACAACGTCGATCAGTTTGCTGGTGTCTGCGTATTCTTCCTCGGTCACGTTCATTTCGTAGATGCCGGACACCTTGATTGTGTGGGTCAGGTGTACTCGCACGATCATCGGGTGATCCTTTCAGAACAGGCGTGTTTGGCGCTGCACAATAGCAGACGTTGGCAAGTCGTCGAGTCCGGGCAGGATGAGTAGGCCGGCGGCTTGCTTGCGTTGGCGTTCGATCTCGGCGCGGCACTCGGCCATGCTGGTTAGGTTGGAGATGCGGCGCACAAGTTGGCCGTGTTCGTAGATGTCGAGAGAGTAGATCGAGTGGCCGTGATTGGTGATCGTCGTGCGCATCGTGTCTAGCGTCCCTTCATGCTGGCGATAGCGTGGCCGACGAGTTCCCAGAAGGCGGCGTTTTTGTGTTGCGTTCTGCAAGGACTGTGATAAGCGCGTTTGCCAACGTATTGACTGGGCAGGGCCATGGCTTTCGACACTCGACACAGAATCCATCGTCCGCGTACAGATCGTTGATCGTGTGTGGCTCCGCAATGGCCTGCACTTCATCGATCGTAAGTGTTGGTTTGTCGTTCATCGTGCGCTCCGATACATAGCGAGTGCGTGGAAGATCTCACCCTGCATCCACGCGCTGTAGTGGCGCAGGTAGTGCGGGTCTTTGGTGGTGACGATGAACAGGAAGATGTGGTGCAGTAGCGCGGTGAACAGGTGGTACATCAGCGGCCTGCCTCTGCCAGATCAGGAGCGAAGAATTCGGTATGCCAGTAGTTGATGCTCTCGATGACGGTGTTGATGTGCTTGACGCTGGGGGCTGACTCGTAGGCCGCTTGCAATTCGCCGGCGATGCATGGCGCTACGTCCCATAGGTCAACGAGGTGCGTTTCCGCTTCCTCGGCAGCCTGCATATCCAACGCCTCAAGGTCTGATGCGCTGAAGCTGATCGGCCAGTCTGCCATTGTGGTCTGCACCATGTGCGTCATGCACTCCCAGCAAGTGCCAGCGTCGTGCGTGCGGTGTTCTACGACTTCGCCAATGCCGAGCGGTGATTGAACAATGGTGCCGATGGGATACACTGTGGTTGCCATTGCGGTTGATCCTTCCGTGATGGTCGAGCGCCGGGCGGCTGCACTCCGCGCCGGCGCGTTCTTGTGTCTGTTAGTAGGCGAGGTCCAGTACGTTGGCGATCAAGGCGTCAATCTCGTTGATGCTGGCCGCGTAGCCTTCCCACATCGGCCCACCTTCAGCCCATCCCTGCTGGCACTGTCGGTAGTAGGAGCGCAACGACTGGAGCTGGTCGAGCGTCCATTCCTCGTCGTCCCACCGCATCGTGCTTTCCATCTGGTCGATCCTTTCCGGCTGCAATCCGTAGCGGGACATCCGCCGACCTCCTTTCGGAGGTTTCGCCGTTGCCGGCTCATCAGGGCGGCTAGGCGATTGTGTAGTGCGTGGTGTGCGGATCGAGTTCAAGGACCTGCTCGGCAGCGGCGACGGCACCGTGCCGGGTTTTCGACTCAGCGATCACTTCGTAGTTGCGGGTGGCAATGTACTTGCCGTTCTTGAACTCGATACTGGCAACCGGAATGCTGTTGCGATAGCCGTTCTCACGTTCCCGGCGAACGTAGATCGTTGTGACTGTCATCTGGTCTGATCCTTTCGTGTCCGTCGTGCCGGGGCTGCATCCCCAACACCAGTAGAGTAATCCCTAGAGATGTATTAGTCAAGTGGTATGCACACATTGTGATAGAGGCATAGGCGCTGCCCTATATCTGAAGCGTGCGGAAAGCGTGGCGACGTATCAGCGGGCGTGTGGCCGGCGCTGGGGGACGAAGTTGTCCAGTCGTTGCTGCGCTGGACCGTTCCAGATGCCGCGCTGCGCTTCAGCTTGAGCTGCCTTCAGCAGGGCGCGTAGTGCGATAGCCCAGGGGCTTACCCCGGCTGGGACAATGGCGTCATCCTGTAGTCGTGCATCGTAGCCGTTCAGACCGGAGAACCTAGCAGCATTGCCGGAAACCATAGCGCCCCCGTCATCATCAGCCGAACCGTCATCACCGGAGAACCTAACGTCACTGTCCGAAAACCATAGCGCCTCTCCCATCCCATCTCACCCGAACATCATCATACCCACATACCCAACCAAACACATAGACCAACACAACCAAGCGAGTGAGGGGGATAGGTGGATAGATAGGTAGGTGACTGAGGTGATGGGTGACTGATGGTGACGTGAGTGGGTGTATAGATAGGTAGGTGGATGCTGGTTGATTGGGTAGACGGGTACTGTGGTGATGGTGCTATTGGGTTATGGGTGGTGTGAGTGGCTCCCGCAACCTGCGTTAGGCTAAACGGGGAGATTTACATAAAAAGAGAGGTACGAACACCGGTGGTCGTCCTGGTTGAAACCGGAACCACGGTGGAGGTTTCTTCCTTCGCGGGCTAGTGGGTGTGTGTGCAGCGAAGCGTACACAGATTATTTGAGATAACAAGCGTTATCCGGACACTGTGGTCGTACAGTTGGGTCACGATACGATATATCTGGTAGACGAATGTTCAGGTGGGAGTAGAATGGGAGCATGACACCAGAACGCATCGCTGAAATCAGAGGATTGCTAGCCGAGTGGGCTGCGCCAATGGACGCGACTGACCCCGTTGAGTGGGCGAGACAGCCGCTCATGCGAGCCGTCGCCATTGGCATCGTAGCAGCGCCACTGCTCAGGGAAGTCGTGGATGAGGTCGAGCGGTTGCAGACCGTGCTTGATGAGTGGGCCGGATACGTCGAGGATGTCATGAGTCTGTCGAGTTGCCATGCTCTCTCAGCTTACGAGCGCCGCGAACGGGCGATCAACGCATTGCATCAACCATGAACATCTGGCATCACAGCAAGGCCACGCTCAGCAAGGACGGCACACTGGTTGATTTGACGGCTGCGCTGGTCAGTCTGTCGCAAAAGCAGGAACGGCTGGTGCGCTACGACCTGTGCGATGAAGGCTTCATCATCCAGTCAGGCGACAATTGTCAGTACGTCATCCACTGTGACAGCCGCGATGAAGCGATTGACACCATCCTCGAAGGCCACAAGCGCGCCCAGGAATACTGGGACAACGGCATCATGAACCTCTGATAGACTCTGCTTGGCGGTAGGTCCGGAATGGCACCACGCTAAGTAGAGGGCATGTAAAACGGCACACGCGCCCCGCCTACAAAACCTTAGCCTGCCGCCATCCTCACTTTCCATAACGGACCACAACACCCCTGAACGGACTTGCTGTCCGTACACCTGATGGTGTATTTCATTATGGAACGTTCCATAATGAGAGGGGTGGTTGTGATCGTCGTTGGCTACAACTTCGAGAACCCACAAGAGTACCTTCCGCTTCCTCAATCCACAGCCTTTCCAGAAACCCTTGCCATCCTGACAGAGCGCGTGGCTGCGTTGCTGGCAAAGGATGGCGTCAACCAGTCAGGCGAGACGGTTCCGGTCAGGGAGGAAACACGCAAGGAACTGGAAGTGCTGCGTGATCTGATCCACGAGCTGCGGGCGTGAAGCACGAACTGGAAATCCAGGCAGCCGCTGAGGGCAGGCCGCTGACCCGCGAGGAGATTGTCCAGGTCGAGCATGCCCGCGAACGGCGCTTCAAGATCACCACCTTCTGCTCCGAACTGGAAAAGACTGGCTCGATCAAGCAGGCAGCCCAGAAGGTGGGCTGGACACGGCAGCACGCCTACCGCCTCAAGGAGCGCTACCCAGAGGAGTTTGAGCAGCGCTGGAACATGGCGCTCGAAGCGTTCGAGGCCAAGCTGCACGTCAAGTTGGGCGAGGCTGCGCTGGGTCAGGGTGACTTCGACGGCAAGCCCAACATCCACGCCCTCATTCAGATGAACCGCGCCCACAACCCCGAACTGTTCGGAACCACCGTCCGGCACGAAGGGCAGGTCAAGCACTTCCATACGCTGGTGCCCATGCCCGACAGCCTCGATGCCCTGCCGCTGGCTGATCTGCCGGCGCTCGATGACGGGCTGATCGACGTGGAGTTCGATGAACTGGACGGGATCGACGATGAATGACCCAACAAAGAAACTGTGGGCAGAGCTTGCTTTGAGACGCGAGGTGGCCAAGACTGGCGGTCTTGGACCATATGACGATCCCCAGTGGCATGAAGACTCGCTTCGGACTCTGCGTGAAGACATCCACAAGTTGCACATATCAGATGACCCATACCGCATTCATCGAACGATGTCTGGTGTTACAGCGTTGCTAAGACGCTTTGATCGTCTCTGCGCCACGGAGTTCGATGAACTGGACGGGATCGACGACGAGTGACACACGCCGAACACTTCAAGGTCGGCCCGTCGCCCTATCACGATCTGGCCGGCGCAATCATCCGGCAGGCACTCGAAGATGCGCAGGGCCACATTCACTATGTTGGCTACAAGTCCATCCCACGCATCAGACAAGAGGCCCGCGAGTGGCTGGCAGGGCAGGGCATCAGCCTGTTGTCGCTGATGGTGCAGGACGATTATCTGTTGCAGACCTATCAAGAGGTCATGCGTCAGGCAGCCGCCGCGTGAACGATATGAACAGGCGAGCTGGATTCGTGCGTGTCGCACTGAATGTCTCTATCGTTCAAGATGGAAAGTCCAAGCCGCTCGCAAACGCCATCTATCAGGACGACGTGCCAGACTTTGACATTGACACGATTAGCGACGTTCTTGGCGTGTTGATGCGTGATGCCGAGTCGCGCATCGGAACCATCATCGTTATTGACATGAAAAACAGAGGCGTCTGGTAATGACCCGTGTTGCTCGGCCAACGACCGCCAAGACGGTACAGGCGCTCTACACGCCGCTTGAGAAGCAACTGATCGCGCACACCTGCCCAGCGGCAGAGATGCTGTACGGTGGCGCAGCCGGTGGTGGCAAGTCAGCATGGACGGCCAACGACGCTGCCATGCACGCCTACTCGACGCCGGGCATCCGTATCCTGATCCTGCGCCGCTACACCGACGACTTGCAGGAACTGATCGACTACGCGCAGACCATCATCCCTGACGAGTGGGGCACCTACAACCAGAACAAACGGCGCTGGGTCTTCAATGCAAAGGCGCTGAACGGCAAGCGCTCGGTCATCCAGTTCACGCACCTTGAGTTCGACAACGATGTCTACCGCCACAAGTCGCTGCAATGGGACCGCATCTACTTCGAGGAAGAAACGACCTACACCCACTTCCAGCGCATGTATATGCGTTCCCGTAACCGCGCTTCCGTCCCCAACTCTCCCACTGCCATCCGTGGCACGACCAACCCCGGCGACATCGGGCATCAGGACGTGAAGGACTACTACGTCCAACCGCCTGACCGCAACGTCGAACTGGTGGCCTTCTATAACTTTGAGACGCATCAGTGGGAGCGTTTCCCGGACGGCAGGCGTGGCGACCCAGCGCCCTACCTTGTCTGGCGACCGGAGCAGACGCCCGAGTTCGTGGAGATGAATCGCCAGCGTGAGGCGCACGGACTCGACCCGATCCCGCGCAAGTCACGCTGCTTTATCCCCGCCACGCTGTATGACAACCCCTATCTGGCAGAGACAGACTATCAGGCCAACCTGCACGCCCTGCCACCTGACGAACGCAAGGCGCTGGAAGAAGGCGACTGGGACGCCTTTGAGGGCGCGTTCTTCAAGACCTTCAATATGAACACGCACGTCATCCACGAGTTCCAGATCAAGCCACACTGGGATAAATGGCGCTCGTTCGACTGGGGCTACGCGGATGCCGCCGCCTGTTACTGGCACACCTTCGATCCCGAGAACCGGCAGATCATCACCTACCGAGAGATGTACGAGGTGGGGCTGACTGACACGCAGATCACCGACATGATTCAGGCGATGACGCCAGCCGGCGAACACATCAATTTCACAGACGCCGATCCCAGCATGTGGCGCGCCGATGGCCGTGATGATGCACTCTCGAAAGCGGAGATTTACAGCCGCAATGGTGTGCATTTGAAGAAGGCCAACAACGCCCGCGTCGAAGGCTGGTCACGCATGCGTGACGTGCTTGAGATCAATAAGGAAACAGGCAAGCCTGGCTGGGTGATTAGCAGTGATTGCGTCAACCTGATTCGAGAACTGCGCGGCGCGATTGCCAAGAAGAAGCGCCCTAACGACATTGCTGAGGGCAACGACCACGCGCTCGACTCATGCCGCTATGGACTGCTGGCAACGCCCGCTTTCGTCGGTGGACACAGCGCGCCAGTCAAAGCAGGAGTGTGGAGATAATGGGAAAGAACAAAGGCGAAACAACGCTTGTCATTCGGCATCTTGGCACTGATGAGCGAAGTGCTACGACTGAAAAGCCGGGCGTCGGCACATGGTCGCACACTGGCATCAAGCCCGACAGCCCACACATGAAGAACGGCAAATACGAACCGGACCTTGACGAGCAGGGTAATCCTGTCCTGTATCCCGGCGAAAGGCTAGAGCGTTTGCGATAAGACGGTCATCCCAACCGTCTCCTCCCCAAACATAATCCCTGCGCCTAACAATGCCGACAACGATTGGCCGACTCGGCAGGCGGGCGCATGGCAGACGCGATTGTGCAGGTGTCGAACGAGAGTGATGTGCTGGCGCGTCTGAGCGCGCTGGAATCTCGCTTCGCCCCACAGCGCTTCATGCAACGCGAACTCGACCCGTGGCGGCACATGGACATGCGCCTGACAGAAGCCGAAATCTGGCGCAATGTGCCGGAGAACGCCCGCCGCCGCACGATCATGAAGCCCGACATTGCCTCTGTCACCAACACACTGGTGGCGTTCCTCTCGGGCAGGCGACCCAAAGTCCGCACCCGTCCCAAGAACCCACTGGCGCTCAAGCAGATTGACCGCGCCAACGCCAACGAGCGCGTGGGGCTGGCCCTCTTTGACACCATCGACCGCATCGGCCCCAGTTCCCTCTTGGCACAGATGGCTGAGTCGGTCGTCCATCGTGGCGAACTGGTCATCCGTGTGTTGTGGCTGTCACCAGAAGAACGCGGCGAAGAACGCGAGACGCTGGAACCAGACCCCAATGTGATTGAGATTACCGGCGAGCCGCCTGCGCCCGAGGAGATCATCACCAAAGAGGGGCGTTTCCCGCTCTTGGTGCAGGTGCTTGATCCAGTGGAGTGTTCCTACACGCTGGGGCAGGACGACCGGCTGGTCGAGTTTGTGCATCGCTACTGGACAACCTGGTCAGGCGTGGCCGACGCCTTCCCCGGCATCCGCGACAAGGACACCTTCCGCAACCGCTTCAATATCTCAAGCCTCGACACAGCAGTCGAAGTCATCGACTACTGGACTGAAGACGAGCATTGCATCCTGGTAGACCGTGCTGTCTATCAGGAGCCGACGCCGCACCACTATCCACGCATTCCGGTGATTGTCGAGCAGGTCAACCCACGCCCGGTGCAGGTCAACGATACCGTGACCCAGCGCATGGGCACGCCCTTCTGCTGGCCGATGCTGGAACCAACGCGGCATCTGTCATGGGCTGACTCGATGCTGGCAACCTACTTAGAAGAAGCGAACTTCTCCACCATCAAACTGCGCGGCATCAACCCTGACCGCTCGCCCTACATGGTCAAAGACCCGAAGGGTGGTCCACCGCAATTCCAGTTTGCGCTGGGGCTTGGGCCGGGCAATCGCGTGGTGCCGTTGTTCGAGAGTGAAGACCTCGAATACATGACCACGCCGCCCATCGTCGCGCCGATGCAGGACTTCCGGCAATCACGCAGCCGCGACAGCAGCCTGACCAGCTTCCCTGAGTCGATCCTGTCAGGCGCGCAGACGATGGACATCTCGGGCTACGCCTTCTCGCAGATGAAGCAGGCAGCGATGGCGCGTGTCGAGCCGCCGCGCATGAGCATGGACCGTGGCGCATCACGCACCATGACGCTCTGCAACGACATCATCGTGGCGTGGTGGGACTTGGGCGACGTGCCACTGGTGCTGACTGAACTGGTGACAACGAAGGACGGACTGGACACCCAGACGGTCGAACTGACCAAAGAGGACTTCCTGTCAGTCGCCAGCATTGAAGTGACCATTGATCCCGAGGTGCCGATCAACGAGGAGCAGGAGAAGACCCTGATCTTCCAGGCGCACTCGCAGGGTTTGATGAGTGACCTGACTGCGATTGAACGATTGGGCTACGTGCAGGATGCCAGCGCCGAGATTGAGCGCGTGACGTTCGAGCAGGTTGCCAAGCAGAACCCGCAGATTCAACTGGCCGTGGCGCTCAAATATATGAAGAACAACGACATTGAGCCTGCGCCCCAGCCAGCCCAAGCCGCTGCCCCAGGCGTGGCCCCTGGTCCCGCATCACCCCCCTCTCCCTCTCCTTTCCCGCCCGCCGCATCCCCGGCGGGACCGGCTGCTGGCGTTCCCTCGCCGGCGTCAGCAGTCGGGCCGGGAGGGCCACCAATTGATCCGGCCATGATCGCGCAGGCCAAGCAACAGTTCCCACAACTCGCCAACCTGCCTGACGAGCAGGTGGCGCAGATCATCATGCAGGCGATGCAGCAGCAACAGCAGCAGCCGATGGCGGCAGGAGCGTAGACGATGGCCTGGAACCGTGACCTGTTGATGAACGACCCGCAATACTGGGGCACGACCCTGCCCGATTCCAACGATTTCAACGGTGACTTGCAGGCCTACCTGGATGCGGTCAAGGCTGCCCATGATGCCTCGCCTGCCAACAGTGGGCTGGCCTATGCCGCGCCCTCGATCTTCACCGGGCCGGATGGGCAGCAGTGGAGCGCAGCGGGCTACACGCAGGACCGCACGCCGGGTGAGCAGGCAGCCGCCGTCTACAACTGGCACCTGAACAATCAGGCGCTGCATCCGGGCGTGCATGGCCCCGCTGCCAACGGCTCGCTGGCGCTTGAATCACGCATGGCGCTGCATCCCGAAGAAGCCCAACTGGCCTACGACGCCTACGAGATTGACCCCGACACCGGCCTGCCAGTGGCGGTCTTGAACGACGCCATCATCAACCTGATGGAGCGACAGGGTATCCGCCCCACGCCAGCGCTAGACAAGGGCGACACTGGAACGGTTCACACGCAGCGCGGCAATCAACGACCCCACCACCACGGAAGTGTGCATGAGCAGCCGGGCATCCAGAGGCCACACGCGCATGACGGCACGCCTGCTGATCGCGTCGGGCCGCAGGCTGGTCCGTATGTGCCGATGCCTGACGTTGGGCCACCGTCGAACCTCTCGACCATTCATCCTGACTATCCCGACTTCATCATCAAGTACGTGCAGCAGCGACAAGGCGGGCCAGTCGCGCCCCAGTTGAAGGGTTACTAAATGCGCAACGGGAACCCGAATCTACCAACAAATGCGTATGCCGTTCGACACTTCGACCAGTCGCCCCAGCAGCCTGGGTCAACGAATCCTTTTGGCTTCGGAGTGCAGCGCACGGCGGGGCAACTCGCGACGCAACCGGCCACGCGCACCGGCATGATGAACTGGTCAGTGGGCATGCCGCCAGCGCAACGGGCAGGTACGCCGCAGGGCTTCCACAATCCGGCAGCGCCGAATACACAGTTCCCAATCTACACAGGTGGCACGCCACTCTTTGACGAGACAACCGGCCAGTACGTCGCGCCGCCACAACTCGGCGGCTTCCGCTTGCGCGGCTATTAGGAGTCGGGCATGGGCGTCAAGAAGAACACACCAGCAGCAGCGAACCCGCCGCACGCGGCCAGTCAACAGCCACCACTGGGACAGAACGACGGCGGCTACTTCAGTGGCTTGCAGGACTTCCTGCAACAACTGGCGCAACTCGGCGCGGGTTACGAACTGACCGATAACGACATTCTGAACCTCGGCAACTTCCAGTTGCAGAACGCGCTCTACCAGCAGGCGCTCGATGACCAGTACAAGCAGGGCTACCTTGAATATCTGAACAACGATCTCGGACTCAAGGGGCAGCAGATGGCCGTTGCCAAGCAGCAGTTGGACTTCGAGCAGGGGCCGTACTGGGACTGGTACACCGAGCAGTACTTCCCAGCGCAGCAGAAGATGAGCGAGAACCAACTCGGCATCTCGAACAATCAGTTGCTGCAATCGCAGGAAGCCACCAAGCAGAGCCAACTGGACACAACCAAGGCCAAGGACTACGCGCTGGCGCAGGGCTACGCCACACAACAGGCACGGCTGGGCGAGCAGGCGCAGAAGTACCAGATGTGGGCACAGATGGGCTTCGTCAATCCGCCGCGCTTTGGTGGCGCTGGCCTTGTGCAGCCAAAGGGGTACTAGATGAGCGGACGACCAACACTGACCCCGTACAACACAAAGGGTGTCGGCGTCACGCAGACCGGCACGGGCAACGGCATGACGTGGAATCCGTCCGGCATCCCGACCGGCAATATCCCACAAGCCATTCAGCAGCAGCCGCCACCGGCTGACCTGTCGGCCTACTACGCGCAGATGACCAAAGCGTTGCAGGATGCGCTCTCCGGGCAGCAGAACCTGTACCAGCAGATGCTCGGCAGCCAGCAGCAGTACAACAACCTGATCGACCCGAACATCACGAACAAGTACTACGACCAGCTCAACGCCTTGCAGAAGCAGTTGCAGGCGCAGTTCGACCCCAACATGGGACTGGCCGAACATAACGCCATGATGCAGGCCATGCAGCCGGTGCAGCAACGGAGTCGTGCCTTCACGTTGGCAGGGTACTGAGATGAACACACCAGCCGTTCCGATTGGGCCGGGACGCCCGATTGCAGACCCCAACGATGTGCGCTATCAGCAGTCGCGCTACGAGGAGTGGCTGCGCCAGATCGCCAACAACATCGCACAGGGCATCTACAACACCAACAACATCGCGCAAGCGCAGCAGTCAGTGGCAGGCCAGACCTACAACCTGTCGGGTGATCTACTCGGCCAGCAGTTGCGGGCGCTTGGCATGCAGGGCGACATCCTGCGTCAGCAGCAGTCCAACAACCAGTTGACACAAGGGCTGGGCTACGACGTGAGCCGTGGACAGACGGACCTCGCGCAGACCATGCAGTCGCAGGCGCGTTATCAACGTGGTCTGGAAGAAGACCTGGCACGCCTCAACTACCAGCGCTCTATCTCGCAGGTGCCGTCACAAGCAGGCCAAGCCCGCCGCCTACTTGGTTACTAGTGGAGGTTATCTTGGAACGCTACACATGGCGCACATGGCTCCGAAACATTCTTTGGAACTATCAGGCAGCACGTGGGTCGCACGGTCGTCGTGTCAGTCTCAGGGCAACGTGGACGTGCTTGCGCGGAGATCGTGAGTATCGGGCGTGAGCAGCATGTTTCGACCTGACCAGTTGCCGCGTCCGCCCGATTGGGGATACCTCGGGGACATGCAGGTCCCACAGCCTGACCTGTCCTACGATGCGCCAGATTCGCCTGAGCAAGTTGCGCAATTCACACAGCAGAACTACGAGCAGCCTGCCGTCATCCCTGACGCATTGCGGGCACGCTATGGCGCGGGTGACAAGCAGATCGTGGGCGCGTTGCTCAAGGCTGCTAACGGGCAGGAGTCAGGACTGAACGGCATCCCGCCCTCGTATGCCACGCAGTTGTTGCAGTCGTTCGGCTATCCCACGACGGCGGACGCGTGGGACGCCGCGACATGGCAGGCAGCGATTGAGAGTCATGCAGCCGATAGCAACCCGCTGACGCTGCTCAGGGGGTATTGATGAGTTGGCACGCACGAAACATCGCGGGCAACGTCATGGCACGCCTCATTCATCGAGCGCGTAAGGGGCAGTAATGCCGCCGATTCAAGACCCCGACAACCCGTATCTGCAACCGGGGCCGTCGTATGTTGTGCCGCCTCCGCCCGCTCCTGTGCCCGAGGAACCGAAGCCCGAGCATGAGGAAGATGTCAGTTACGAGCAGACGGTTGCCAACTCCTTAGCCTCGCAGTATCCGGAGATTACGCCGGAAGCGGGTGGCACCTACTCGTCTGACGCACAGGCGTACTTTGACGCGCCATCCACGCCGCCGCGTGACTCGGCCTACACGCCACCACCGCCACCAAGTGGCAGCGAGTACTTCGACACGCCGCTGGGCATTGGCTTTCAGGCAGACGCAGGCGACGGGCAGTACCATCCTGAAGTCAACTACGTCAGCAATGATGAGTACTTCGGCAACCTCGCGCAACAGATCGGGCCAGCGCCAACCCAGCCCGACCCGTCGCAACTATTCGATAACTCAAGCATCTATCAGCCGGTCATCGACAAGTACGGTGGTTGGTTTGGCGACACTGCCAGTCAGGATCAGCAGTATCAGTACTGGCAAGCGGAGATGGACAAGGCCACCGCTGCCGGCGACACCAAGAAGGTCAACGAACTCACCAAAGAACTCAACGATGTCACGAACGCCTGGCACGGCATCATGGCGCAGCAGGCGCAAACCAACGCCTTCAACGGCATGTTCGGCATGGTTGAGAACGCGGGCATCGGCTCCTACAACCAGCGCTGGAACGACTGGGAACAGGCACTCAACGCGTCACCTGTCCAGCAGGGCGAGGGCGGCTTCTCGCGCACGCAGTTCCAGATACCCAACGATGTGCCGGGTCGGGCTGAGGAGTATGCCCCCAGCACCCAGACAGCCACCTTCTTGCAGTCCAACCTGCAAAACGAGGGCTATCGTGACCAGTTAGGCACGCCGCTCCTCTGGCACACCAGCGAGGGCACCCAGTATCGCGCCGATGTGCAGGCTGCCATTGACCAGATCGAGCAACAGCAGGCCATTGCGCTCAACCAGTATCAGCGCGAGAACTTCCTGGGGCCGTTCGCAGGCGAGTGGCAGGGCATGTTCCCTGACGAGCAGCGTGCTTACAACATGCGGCAGATGCTGGGTGACACGTCCGGCATGCGTGGCGATCAACTCAACTATCTCCTGAACGGACGCACGCCGCAGAACGCGCCCATTCCGCAGCGCCCGAAAGAGAAAGGGTCATTACTCGACGCCATCAATCCGGTCAACTGGCTGGGCTATGGCGCGGATTACGCTGAGAGTCAGACACAGGGCATCCTCGGGCAGACCGCCATTGCCACACAGCAGGCAGCACGACTTGGCAACCAACTCAATCTGAAGCCACAGATCAGTCGCAGCGACTACTACCGCAAGACTGGCGTGCCGCTGGGCGTGCAGGATTACGCGGCAGTCACGCCTGAATTGGCAAAGGCGCTGGCGTCTCCTGTCCTGGCAGGCACAGCGCTAGGTAAGTTCCTGAGCGACAATGGTGTTGCCAAGACGGTGATGTATGCCCTGAACGCTCCCAGTCAGTACGCCACCGAGGGCGCGTATCTGACGCTGCGTTCATTGCAGTACTCGATTGAGTCACCCTTCCAGCCACACGACGCCGACGCGCTCAAGGGCACGGCGTTGCTCGACCAGTGGCGGCGCGACTACCAGCGCTTCGAGGAGACACATCCACTCGTCACCATTGGCGCGCAGTCGGTGCTTGACCCGCTCAACCTGGTTGGACTGGGTGCAGTTGAGGAGTTCCTGAGCAAGGGCAATCTGGCGCTCAAGAAATTGGTGCTGGGCGCTGACACACTCAAGGACTTGCAGCGTACAGGTGATCTTGCGCCGGAACTGGCACAAGCCTTCCTTGACATGGAACCAGGTTGGTCCGATGTCTGGCGGGTGCGCAAGGCGACCGACACCATTACTGACCGCTTGCTTGAGGCAGGCGTCAACCTGAGTTTCCTTGACCAGCACTACCAGTTCTTCGACAGCGCGGCCAAGGCATATGTCATTGACCTGTTCACCAACTCCAAGCGTGGTGGCGCAACCACAGCGGGCGTCTGGCAGAAGTACATGGATCAGGCGCTGGCGCGCATCGAGCAGTTCGGCACCAAGGCAGACGTAAAGGTTGCCGAGCGTGTGCTGGACCGCACTGCGCCGTTCATTGAGCGCGTTGGCGAAACAGTCTCAACACCCACGCCGCGCACTGGCTTTGATGCCTCGACGTGGCTACCAGACGATATTCGCATCGACGGGCGGCGCACTGAGCCAGCGCGCATCATCCGAGTGCAGCCCGAGGTCGAGACGACCTTTGCTCCTGGCAGCCGGCAGAACCGCGTCATTAGTGACCCGAATGCCACATTGAAGATGCCCGGCATTGGGCCTGCCTCAGACTACCGTCGCAACATGGTGCCTGATGTGGTCTATGCGCCGGGCAGCCGCCGCAACCTTGCGACCGGCTACGTCAGGGGACGTGACGGCAACATCACCACCGTCTCCAAGCGAATGGGTGAAGACCTTGCCGTCGTGCAGAACGAGGCGCTATCGGTTCAGCCCACGCCGCCGACAACGCGCCAGTTACGGCTGGAAGATCAACCCGTGGTCGCGCCGTCCACAACCAGCGCAGCGCCGCCCGTGGTGGTGCCAAGCCCGATTGTTGAGGACATCTTTGTAGCGCCGGTGCCGCCACGGGTGGTTGAGCCAACGCGAGTCTTCGACGCCTCTGCGGCGCAGGTTCGCACGATTGAATTGCTCAATGCGCGTGATGGCGTCAACTACTGGGACCAGATTGCCGAGGCGGGCGACTTCTCGTCGGGCGCGATCACTGCCAAGATTGACGAAATCAACGCAGCCGGCAAGGCCACGCCCGAGCAATTGAACGAGTTGCTGCGTCTCAAGCAGTCGCCATCGCAAATTCGCGAACTGGCGCAACGGGACGCACGCTACGTCAGCAACTACATCGAGGAACTGCGGCGCGGCGACCAGTCGATCAACGCCGTTGACACACGTGCCTTCCTGACGCCGGACGGTTTTCGGTCCAGCGACCCGCTGGCTGAGCAGCGGCTGGCACGCAATCCCAAGCCAACCAACAACCGCCTTGTCTCGCAGGCGCAGATTGATTTGGCCTACAGCCGTGGACAGCGCTATGGCGTGGACTTCCTCGCCATGCTGGCCGAGAACCCTGAGATGGACGTGCAGACCTTCTCGGAGCTGCTTGATCTGGGACAGATGCCAGCCTCTGCTGAGCAACGCCGCGTGGTGCGCAGCCTGATCGAGAAGGGCGCAATCAAGCAGCCGGTTGACCTGCAACGCCTGAGCGCTGCCGAAGCCGACAATCTGATTCGCACGTCAGCCATTGTGCCTGGGCCGGTGAAGTTCGACCCGAAGACGTGGCTGCCGGAAGACATCCGCCTGCAAACCGACATCAATCCAGTGGCAGCGCAGATGGAGCATGCCGTCGAGACGCCCTACGAGACGGGTAGCGCCGGTGAAATCGTTGACACACTGGCCGACGCCACGGTTATCAAGGCCAAACAGGAGAGCGTCGAGTATCTACGCCAGCATCTACCGCGTTTCACCCGGCCAAAGGGTGTGTCAGTTGAGAAGGCGGGCTTCCGCACGGCTGTCGAAGGGCAGATGACGCCGCTGGGCGTGCCCGCCATGACGCCGTTTGCGCTCAAGGACCTGATGCTACGCAATGCCAAGCGCCTTGAGGGCACGCCCTACGAGAACGTGGCGCGTGACATCTCCAACGTCATGCTGCATGTCAATGCTGACGGTCGGCTCTCCTACTCCACCGCTGACGCCTACATGGAGTATCTGGTCAAGTCGATCCCAGATATTGCGCGCACAGCAGATGTCGAAGACACCCGCATCCTGACTGACATCATCAATGGCGCATATCATGACGACGCTCGCGTGCGTGCCATTGAGACGGATGCCCGTGCTGCTGCCGACAAAGCACGTTCACCTGACCAGCGGGCCGAGATAGCGCGCCAGAAAGACCTGCATCGCCAGCAATTGCCAACCTTGCAGGCTGAATTGGCGCGTGCCACCCGCGACCTCAACATGACCATCATCCAGAAGCCTGGCGACAAGTCGATTGCGGCACTGACAGAACGCAAGCGCTCCATTGAGAAGCAGATCGAACAAGCACAAGCCTATCTATCAGGGCCGGACGCGCCGCCTGTCACCAGCGCTGGGCGCAAGATGGCGAAGCGTGCCGCCAACCGCGACAAGATCAACACCATTGCGCCATTGGGCGATGAGCCAGCGCTGAATCAGTCGCTTGCAGAAGTGGCTGGCCCTGCATCTGACCATGATCTTGCGCAGGCGCTTGTGACACGTGACCCGCGCACCGTGCCAGCCGAGCCACCGCAGGTCGTCAAGCGCGCCGAGCGTGGCAGCGACGAGTGGATGAACGCCTACGACACGGTGCAGGAATACGCTGACTACATCAACGAAGTCATCCACGACCCAGCACGCCGGGCTGAACTGACGGCAGGCACGCCGCCTGAAGTACAGGATGCGGTCAAGATGCTGGGCCTCAAGGTGGGCGACCCGAGTGTTACCGATCCTGTCGAGCATGCGCGTAGCATCATGGATCGTGCCTTTGCCTTTGCCCGCAAAGAGATGCTGCCAGACCTGCAAATGGGCAGTGGCTTTCAGCCCGTCATGGATGAAGACCGCCTGTCCGACATGGTTGCAAACGCCTGGGCCGAAGCCAACAAATACAAGAAGAACACCAAGACCTACGAGAAGTTGCGCGCACGGGCGCTGGAACTTGAGAACCGGCGCGGCGACAGCACGTTCTGGCGCATCACGCGTGGCAACGGACCCGGCATCGTGCATCCCTGGATGCAGAACCGCATCAAGGCGTACACGTTGCTTGAGCCGAGCGCCGATGCCTGGCGTGGCGCGGACTGGGCCAGCATCGGGAAGCACCTCGACGCCTGGGCAGAGAAGTACTACACCACTGACTACTTGCTCAACGACGAGAAGCGCCTGCGACTGGCCGGCAAGGAAATCAACCCGCTGGCCTTGCAGAAGGGCAGCCGTGTCCAGAAGGTTGCCGACATCCTGTCGATGGACTTGCAGCGTTTCATGGACGAATATCATAGTTCGCCGGACGCAGTAGAGGCTGTGCGCAACCGTATCCAGACGCTCGTGTCGGGCGACCTGCAAGCCATTGCCCGCGAGGACCGCTTCTATACGTCGAGCAAGACGGGCGCGGAAGCGCTGCGTGTCTGGCGCAAATACGGGCAGCAGGTGCTAGACGACTTCGAGCGCAACCTGCCGGGCGACACGTTTGGCAAGCTGCCCCGCTCCGTCTTCACCAGCCAGAACGGCTACATCACCAGTGCCCAACTGAAGCGGCTCGACGCGATCATGAACCGCCGCATGCGGCCAGAAGGCATGCAGGGTGCTGACCACTTCATCCTCGACAACTTCATCGACGCGCACCAGCAAACCTGGAATGACGTGGTTGCGGACAAGTTCTTCAACCCTGCCACGAACTCGTGGAGCATCAACAGCGACGCCATCACACAAGCAGAGACGACACTGCGCACGGCACAAGCGGACGTGGATATGCTCAGTGCCCGCAAGACAGCGGCGTTGGCGAAGGCGCGCAAGAGCGGCACGGCGGCTGACCGGCAGGAAGCGCGTGAGATTAGCGACCTGTTCAGTCAGGCCATCATCGAGCGCAACACAGCCCGCACGGCAGTCAAGGACGCAAAGGGCGCTGACCGCGTGCATGTCATCAACGACCTCGACGCGCTGATGTTCCCTGAGAAGCAGCAGTTGCCGGACGATGTGCCGCTCTTGTCAGAGCGCATCGCGTCCACCATCGCGCAGTCCTACGCAAAGGACATTGGCTACGTCTACGAGGCGAAGGGCAACCCGCTCCTGAAACTCAACCAGTGGATCAAGGCGCAGTTGTCGCCGCTCTGGATGACGATGATGCCGCAGTACCACCTGAACAACATCGCCGGCAACCTCGGCGCACAGGTGATCGGATCGACGCGCCACTACGCTGGTCGTGGTCCGCTGGGCATGATTCCCGATCCAGCACGCATGATCCCGAAGGTTGATCGTGCGTGGGCACGAGCCATTGAGCGTGAAGGCTCAGGCGTCGGCATCTCACGCTACCGCCGCGCACACCTGATTGAAACCAGTGGGCTGACAGACGGGCATCCAAACGGGCATTGGCTGGATAACGTGCCGGGCCTCGGCCATTGGAAGAAGGGCGGCGAACACGTCGCTGAGTTCTTCGAGGGCAAGGCAAAGGACATCATCAGCAGCCAGCAGTTCATGCACGATTACAACAAGGTCTGGAATAAGGAACTGCAACGACTGCTGACAGACGGCAAGATCAGCCCCGCTGACTTGAAGTCACTCACTGGCGTGGTCGGCCTCGATGAAGTGCGGCGGCTGGGCGCTGGCAGTGGTTCGCTCGATGAACTACTGGCGGCACAGCGCATGGCGATTGCGCGTGGCAACGTGGGCGCATACCACGCTGCCTCCGATATGCTGCGTGACTACCGCATGCGTAACAAGATCGACGGCTTCCTCGACAACTTCTTGCCCGTCCACTTCTGGACAACCAAGAACATGGCCTTCATGACGCGGGCAGCGCTCGACCGGCCAGCGATGGCGCTCAGCGCCGCGCAGTTCTACAACGCCTGGCAGAAGGAGAACGAAGGACTACCACCATCCCTGCGCACCGGCTACTTCAAGGTGCCGCAGGAGATTACCTCCAACATTCCAGGCGGCAGTGACGCGCCCTTCTACATGCGACTCACCAACCTGACCAACCCGGTGCTGTTCGCTGTGCCGCGCATGGTGCAGCAGATGAAGGGCGACTTCGAGCATTACGACTTCAGCAACTCATCGCTGCCTGAGCGGCTGGCCTTCCTCGGGCAGGATGGCCTCAAGAACTTCTGGGCAGCAGCGGGCTATCGCATCGGGCCGCAGTACGATCTGGCAACCAAAGTCCTGAACATGGCGGTCTTCCGCAACAACCGTGACGCGCCATTCATCCGGGCGCTCAACTACGTCAATAGCCCTGTCTCAGGCCGCAACTCGTTCCTGCCTTTTGGCGGCGTCGAACGCTTGCCGGGTCTGGCTGAGATGAAGTTTCTCGGCTCTGACAACCTGCAACAGTTCTATGAGGAAGCCAACAAACTCGTCTACGGCACCAGCTACACCAATTACGAGTGGGTGCTGATGCAGAAGAACGCCACCTTCAAGGAGATGTCGGGCGAGTGGACACATGAGCGCACGCGGGCAGCACTTGAGGCGTTGGGCCGTGCCGACCTGAACAACGATGACGTGCGCCAGTTGGCTGACGAGATGTTCGTGACCGGCGCTGCCGACTACTGGAAGGCACGCGGGCTGGCTGTCTCGGGTAAGAGTTACACCGACTCGTGGCGACTGTCGTACCAGGCCAACGAGCAGTACTACAAGGTGAAGGACGCTGCCGGCAAAGAGGCTGCTGACAAGGCCATCTACACCACCCTGCCCGCCCCGTTGCAGTGGCTTTATGACCAGCGTGACGTGGGCAAGATCACACAAAAGCAAATCGACACACTGCTCACGAAGGCTGTGCGTGGCGAGGACTCGCCGTGGTTGCAGCGGGCGTGGGATGCGTCCAATAACTCCGACTGGATTGCAGCGCAGCAAGTGTCGCTGATTGGCGAGATGGTTGAAGGCAACCGCCAGTGGGAGAAACTGTACAACAGCGTCGGCTATGACGAGGCCAACGCGCAGATGATCGGCACGCTCGACACGCGCACTGGCAAGTACGTTGGTGGCTCAACGCCGTGGCTGCTCGACTACCAGATTGCCACTGGCCGGGACAATGCGGCTGCTGCCATCCACGAAGATGACGCTCGACGCAATGCGCTGGTGCTGAACGACCGTTACAACCAGGATCGACGCGACACCAGCAACCGTGCCCAGCCGTACTACGCTCGCATGGACCAGAACGAGGCCGCGTTACAGACGGTGCTTGCGCTGGCAGGCGACAACATGTTCAAGGTCGAGGCTGCCTGGAAGACGCACGACGCGATGGACAAGAAGATTCGCGCTGACGCTGAGGCTGCCGGTGTGCCACTGGTCGGATTGGGCAACCCGCCGCAGCACGGCGGCGACTACTACAGCCGCTCGCCACAGGAGCGTGCTTTCCTAGAGGCCAACGGCGCGCTGGATGCCGTCAACAAGTACCAGACATCGCAGGCGCAGCAGGGCTACGTCATCAAGTTGATTACCGACCAGTTAGGCCTGAAGAAGTACATCACCGACATGGAAGGCAATAGCGTCGAGAACCCAGCCTTCTGGTACGAGGATGAGAACAACGACTACAAACTCACCTTCAGTCAGGAGAAGTGGGACGCGGCAGTCAAAGAGGGCATGCAGCAAGCACCCGACCTGTTCCGCCAGATCGTGACCGAACTACGAGACGCGGGCTACAACGTCGTGATGGGCGTGGACGGCAAGGGCATCACGCCTGCCGACTTCGAGTACCAGGTCAACCACTCGGAGCATCCAGAACTGGACAAGTTCCGTGAGGATCGTGGGCAGGCGTGGGCTGACTACAAGCAGATGGAAGCAGGGCCAGCCAAGCAGGCGCGTTACCTTGAGATTGTCCAGCAGTTTGGAGCGCCACAGGGCACGGAATACCACGACAGTGGCGACTTCAGCGCCGAGCAGAACCGTGTCTATGGCGAGGGCACCGACAAACTGACCGACATCTACTACAACAACATGACGCCGCGGCAGCAAGAGGAATTGCGCAACGCTCACCCGGAAGCCTTTGAGAAGAAGGACACGGGCGGGTTCTCGTTCGACGCCACCAAGTTGACGGGTCAGACGGTGGCCGACGAACTCAAGCGACGCGGGTTGAACGCAGATGGCTCAGTGCTTGGACCTGAGAAGGGTGAGACGGTAACACCGGAGGTCTGGGCAGGCACGCAGGAAGTACAGCATATCCACGACCTGACCGACCAGTACTACGACACGCCGGAAGCCGTGGCGCAGAAGGACTACATCGCCACGACCGGCGCTGGCAAGATCGAAGTCAACGGCCAGATGACAACGCTTGAGGAAGCAGCACAAGCGCTTATCAAGGACGACCGCTCCAAGACGAAGGCAGGCTTCCCGTCGTGGAAGAAAGCGGCCAGTGTGGCAGGCGAAGATACGGCGCTAGGCCAGTACATCCTGACGCGCAAGGAAATGGGTGACGCGGCCAACACCAGCAAGCAGGCATTCCTCGATAGCCTCAGTGAGGCTGACCGTAACCTGCTGCTGACCGAGGGCAGCGCCGCCATCCGCGACGACTTGGGCGGCAATGCCGATACACAGACCACGCCATCGCAATCAACCGGCACGACACCCTTTGGCGCAAGCCAGTTCAAGAACGCCAGCAGTGGCTCGACCTATACCAGTTATCCGAAGGCGTCCTATAGCAGTGGTGGCGGCTATTCGTCGGGCGGCTCATCGTACAGCAGTGGTGGCTACAGCAGTTCACAGGGCAGCGCCACGCCATCGTTCACCAACGCGGTGATTGCGCTCGACCCGCTGCTGTCAACAGGACAAGATGACGGACGCGGCGCAATCGCCACGCAGGTGATGGACCACTTGCAGCGCATCCTCGCGCCACTGGCCTTCCTGCCCAACGCCAAGCAGGTGCTGCCTGTCTACCAGGGAGCGCTCTTGCGCTGGCTGACCACCAAGTTGGGTGACGCCCCGACGATGGAGACGTGGCAGTCGCTGCTGGCATTGCTCAATCGCATGGAGCAGCAGCGGCAGGGCGGGCATCAGCAGATCATCCCGCAATCATTCCAGCGCCCACCGACGCAGGAGATTGTGCCGCAGTCATTTCAGATGCCACGCGGCTATTAGCCATCCCAACCGTCTCCTCCCCAAACATAATCACAGACAGTACGTTCACTGCGAGGCGTATTTGACGTTCGCAGGAGCGCGCACAGATGGTAGTCGAAACCCGCGATCCTCTTGCCGCGTATGACGGATTGGCCCCGGATGCCGAAGGGGACATGCCCGAAGACGACGCGTTGCAAGCGGTGCCAGAGGGCACAGACGAGTCCGATCCATCCTTTGTTGACGACACGGACGAGGCGGCAACCGAGGACGATGCCGACGACGAAGAAACAGCGGCGCTCAAGGCCGAGATTCGCGCTGCGGCGGAGGCGGAGATTACCGCCAACCTGACCCAGAAGTTCCAGCAGGACATCAACAACCTGCGGCGCAGTCTCGAAAGCCAGAACACACAACTACGCAAGCAGAGCCAGCGACTTCAACGAGAAGCGGACCTGCGTGAGCGCTGGTTCAAGCAGTATTTATCGGAGGCGCAGGCAGGCGAGCGCATCCCCGACGAACGCGATTACTTCAAGTTCAAGGATGACCTCAACACTGCCGGCGCTGCTGCCGAACTGACTGAGCAGCAGAAGATCGCCGCGTATCAGCAATGGTCTACCGCCACCGCTAACAAGATGGCAACCGACCTGCTGGAGCGCAGCAAGGACGAGAACGGCAATCAGTTATTCGACCCGCAACACCCTGAGCTGATGAAGCTCGCGGCGGCGGGCCACTACTGGGCCGAGCAAGCCGTGCTGCACGACAACGCCACTGCTGCACAGAACAGCGACCAGGCGTTCGACGCCCTCAAGTCCCTGCGCGACAAGCTCTGGGCTGAGGGCGTCAAGCGCGTGGCAGCACAGAAGCGCCAAACCGTCAACAAAGAAACCCAGGCAGTGCGTCAGAAGCAACGCGAGCGTGGCGTGCAAAGCACGGCGCGTGGCAGCGGCGCGGGCGGCGCAGCCGACTTCCTTGCATTCCACGAACAGGCCAAGCGTGAGATGCCGGACGGTTCCAAAGACGACATCTACCTGCGTGCAATGGAACTGAAAGCCCGCGCTCTCGCTCCACAACCGAGGAGATAACCAGTGGCAGTTGCACGCTCCATTTCAGGCAGCGGCGGATTCTCCGTTGCGTCCAGCATTGTCTCGGGCGAAGGCGTCCAGCAAGTCGATAACGACATGAAGCCCTTGCAGGGTGAAGTCGCGCCGTTGGTGGACTGGATCGGCTACGGCCCGCCAGTCAAAGTCAACGAGGACTGGACGGTCAAGTGGGTCAAGGACGAGGACATGCCAGTCTTCGTCACCATCATCTCGGCTATCGACGGCTCGCAGACCACCCTGACTGCCGGCACCGAGTTGTCCGCCAACGACGCTCGCATGCTGCAAGTTGGGCAGGTCATCCACTTCAACAGCGCCGCCACCAACGATGAGCAGATTCGTGTGACGGCCAACGACCAGACCACGGTGACGTTCACTCGCGGCTATGCGGGCACGTCGGCGGCGGTGCATGCAGTGGGCGACATTGGCTATCTGCTGATGCCGACCTATCTGGACACCGACTCCTTCCCCGAGTCGCCACGCAGCCGTGGTGAGTTCGCCACAACCTACTGCTCGCAGGCCATGTATGAGTTGACCGAGACTGACTACAAGACGATGCAGCCATCGCTCTTGACGGGTCAGGGCGACCAGCTCAACTACGACATGATGAAACTGCGCAAGTGGGCGCTCAAGGAACTCAACAACCAGATCATCTATGGTCGCGCCGTGGCTCCGACCGGCTCCGCGCCGGGTAACTTCAACGGCCTGCGCGCCCTGATTACCACCAACGTCAAGGCGGTGACCGGCAACCTCGCGCCCGGCGACTTCGCGGACACCGTGGAGTTGCTGGAACAGCGCGACCCTGACCTGTCCGACCTGACCATTCTTGGTAATCGCAACTCCAAGCGCATCTTCGACAGCATCCTGGTTCCGCTCTATCCGCGTTCCGCCAATGGTGGCACCACGGTGTCCAACGTCAACTTCAACGTGGCGCAGAGCATCGAACTCAACGGCACGGTGCTGAAGTGGATGACGGTTCCGCAGATCAAGGACGGCGAACTGCTGCTGGTGCGCAAGGGTGATGTCAAGTTGCATCCCGGCGCAATCATCGGCGGGATGGGCACTGGCTGGGTTGAGATGACGCGGCAGGCGAGCGACTTCAACGCCCGCAAGCGCGCCAACGCCCTGTCGTGGATCGGCACGCTGATTCTCAAGAACGAGAAGCGGCACGCCAAGATCACCTTCACCGGCACGACCATGAGCGGCTACGACAACATCATCTAGTCGCTGGACAGGGGAGGGGCGCTGGCCTCTCCCCGTTCCCATAGGAGGCAGTCATGGCAAGCAAGAAACCAGAGAACGTCAGCAATCCAGCCGGTGAACCGGAAGTCTTTATCGAGCCGGTACAGGGCGCGGAACCGAGCATCAGTGAGGCGGAAGCCCGAGCCGCTGCGAAGGCAGAGGGCGAAGCGCGAGCGGCGCGTGCCCGTGCTGAAGGCGGCGCAACGGTCGGCATCGGCGGCTTGCAGGTTGGCAACGAGGCTGAGCAGAAGGCGGCTGAGAAGCGCGCTGCTGAGAAAGTCACCGCCTTGCAGCCGATCATCGACCCGGCCAGCCAGCAACTCGTGGGCTACAAGGAAGTGACGGTCACTCGTGCCGAGGCGGAACGCGGCCTCTCTGCCACGACTCCAAACAACTGAGACGAGGAGCATGTCGATGTCCACGGTGCCTGCTGATCTGCAACCCCAACTCACGGCCAAGGCCGCGACGGTTGACGCCCCAACGGAGCCGAAGCGGTACGACCGGCAGATCGCGTTCCTCAATGACCTGCTGGCGAACAAGCGCACCGAGCGTTTGCACGCCCATACCACGGAGCAGGCAAGCCAGTGCGACACCGCCATCGCGCAGTTCCAGGAAGCCATCGACATCTACACCGATGCCAACGAGATCGAGCCGGTGCTGACGCAGTTCGGTTCGCACGCATCGGCAGGCTGGAACTGCACCATCCCGCCCAACTTCGGGGAGTTCCGTGGCAATCCGGCACGCCGCATTCAGGCCGACTTCTACCGTGTGCAAACCGACGATCCACTCAAGATCGCCTATCTGCGGCGGCTGGTCAAGACCAACAACCTTGAGGGCTTGCACGAGATGCAGCCGGGCCTGATGCCGGTCTTCTCAGAAGTCGGCGGCTTTGCTGGCTGGCAAGACCCCAAGGTCTATGCACAACTCAAAGACGCAGGCGCACTGCGCAACTGGTAAGCGAATAGCCGGCGAGCGCCGGTTCTTCTTCGGGCCTTCGGGCTGTCTGCAAAGGAAGCATCTGTATGGCGCGTTCTCGACCGGCTGACTGGTTCAACAAGGTTGCGGCCCGGCGTGGCCGTGGCGACTTCCCAGCGTTGGAAGTGCGCGGCAATGGCGGCTGGGCACTCTGGGTGCATGGCCGCTTCCGTGGCCGCAACAACCTCTCTGACCGCTACGAACTGACGTGGACGGCAGGGCAGCGTGGCAAGCCTGGACTGAATGCCGACATTCAGAACTCGGCTGAATCCACCCGCATGGTGGCTGACCCTGACTTCGAGATTCTGGGCACCAACGCCACGTCTGCGCTTTCGACCTTCAACGTCGAGGGCGGCATCAAGCTCACCACGGCGGGCGCGTCAGCCGACCAGATGATCCTTGTCCCGCATCTGGACACCAACCAGAGCGCGTGGGGCACGGTGACATGGGGCACTGACCGCGAGACGATCTGGTCGGCCTGGATCAAGACTGGCTCGGCTATCACCGCAACCACCATCTGGGCTGGGCTGAAACTGACCAACACCAGTGTGACAGCCACCGATGATGACCAGTGCTTCTTCCGCTACGACTCGGCTACCAACAGCGGCAAGTGGCAGGCCATCTACTCGAAGGCTGGCACCGACAGCGCCAACGACACAGGCGTCACCGTGGCGCTCAGCACTGAGTACTACCTGCGCATCAGCATCAACTCTGATCGTGTGGCGACCATGTACATCAACGGCAACCCGGTGCTGACCACGGCTGCCTTGACTGACGCCGTTGACCTCATTCCGTACATCGGCGTGCAGGCTACTGCCGTGGCTGCCAAGCACATGATCGTCTACGGTCAGTCGATCAGCCGCGTGGCTGCGTAAGGGGCGATGCATGGGCGCACGTCAGACACGCCTGATTAGCCGCACAACCACGATTGCCAATGGCGAGACTGCATCGAGCGTGCTGGCGATCCCTGCCAGCCAACGCGCCGTTGGCATCGTGTTTGGTCCGATGACCGGCACAGCGGTGACTGTCACCGGCAGCCTTACATCAGACGGCACGTTCTATCCACTCTCGGCGCTCAACACGGCGGTGTCGTTCACCGTGGACGGCACCGGCAAGTTCATCGGCTTCACTACTGACGTGGCCTCCGCCTTTCAGGCAGCCACCTTCGTCAAGTTCACATCAGGCAGCAGCGAGGGCGCAGCCCGCACGATCACTGTTCTCTGTGTGGGACGCGAGGAATAGATGGCGACCGTCATTGCCGACGTGGCAGCCGACATCAAAGACCGGCTCATCATCGGCTCGACGGCGCAGGAGCCGACGACAACCATGCTCTCAACATGGTTGCGCAATAACCTGACTGAGTGCATCGGCATGCTGAAGCCGATCAAACGCACGGCGTTGAGCGTGACCAGTCACACGGCCACGCTCGATGCCGATCAGGTCTTCTATGTCTCGGACGGCATCAAGACGCTGTTCCGTGATGTGGAGTGGGGCGACGACGGCGCGAGCATCTACCTCGATAGCGCCGTCGCCGCCACCGGCATCGTGGCCTGGTACTTCAAAGACCCAGCTATCACTGGCGCGACCACCAGCGTCGATACCAGTTGCATCTTCGGCGGTAACTGGCTGCAAGAACTCGCCACGCTGATGACGATGGCGCAAGCCTATGAACGGCTCGCCAACACCGCCACCGATCAGAACGACAAAGACGCTGCCTCCATGCTGCGTGTTGAGTGGACTGACCGCATCGACCGCTTGTACAAGTGGAAGCGTGGCGAGTGGGACAACTGGCAGTCACGCATGGAGCAGGGCATGCAGCGGCGTGCCTCGCTAGGCGACCTGCCCTTCCGTCTGACTGCCGGCGCGAACTTCGTCAACAAGAGCCGCATCTACAACCCCGCGACTGGCGCACGGACGGGGGCGTAAGTGACGCTCCCGGTCTTTGACAAGCAGAAGCACAGCGTTGGAATTGATGGCGTTGGGTACATCAGGGATGGCTCAGCGTCAATCCATCGTGACGATGCGCTGCCTGCCACTGCGCGTGCTGCACAGGGCGAAGGACGCTACGACTCCTATCAGGATGACTCCTATCTGGCGCAGGCCGACTGGTCAGGTGGTGTCGGGCAGGGTCGCTTTCGAGCCGGCGACGCCATCCTCTCCGGCATTGGTGATGGACGGCGCGGTGGGTTCTTCCCTGCCAAGAAGCGCCTCGCAGCCACCGGCAATGGCGGCACAACCTGGGAGTACTTCGAGCGGCTGGGCGTGCTGTATGGCGAGACAGCCACGCAGTACGAGCAGATCAACGACGGCACGAACACCGTTGTCTCACTGACCAGCGGCAGCCAGTTGTGCAAGCCAGTCGTCAGCGCGTCAAACAACGTGCTGAGTGTGCGCAGTGAATCGAGCGTCCAGAAGATTCGACGCTGGGACGGCACGACGATCACTGACGTGTCGATCCCCGGCACGACGCCCTACCTGGTTGCGCCATACAACCGCTTCATCTGGTCATTCGGAACACGCACGCTCTATAGCACCATTCAAGTACCGACTGTGCAGAAGTACGAGCAGGGTACGGCGATGGCAACGCATCGCTTTGTCTTCACCACGAAGCCGCTGCCTGCCCTGACATCGCTCCTGATCGTCAACTGGAACGGCGCAAGCACACTCACCACGCCGGACGGCTGGACGCTCGACAAGACGATCAGCAATACCGTCAACACCAGCATCTTTCGCATCGACCCCAGCACCAGTCTGTCGAGCGTGACGCTAACGTTCTCTGGCGCGGTGGACTGCACCGCGTTCCTGATTCAGACCAAAGGACTCTACGACGCTGCGGCGCTTGACTCCGATGCGCAGACAGCCACCGGCACGAGCGCCAACCCAACCAGCGCCAGCCTAACGCCGATCAACGCTGACACGCTGGTGTTCGTGACCTTCAATCGCAATCAGGGTGGCAGCGTCTCGTATTCAGCGCATACCAACTCCTACACGCAACTAAGCGAAGGCACCAGCAGCGGCACCGACCACAATGCAGAAGTGGCCTACAAGATTCTCTCAGCCAGCGCTGCCACGTCCACACAAGCCACCGTTACGACGAGCGTTGACTGGGCCAGTATCACCATTGCCTACGTCAAGACAACGCGCACGGCAGACATCACGCAGACGGCGGTGCATTACACGCTCGATGATGGCTCGTCGTGGAACGAGGCCTTTCAAGACGACACGGCAGGCATCCCTGTGCCGCGTGCTGCGGTGGCTGCTGAGGGCTACCTGTGGCTGACCACGCAACGCTCGCTCTACCGCATGGCAGTGGACGAGACAGCATCCGAGTTGAACCCACTTAATCCTGTCCTGACGGTGGCCTTTGGTGAGGTCGATAAATGGGACATGCCGCTTGATACCGGCGTGGTCGGCGGACAGATTGCGGTGTCGGAGCGCGTCGTCTACTGGGGCGTGGGTGGCACGGTGCGGCAGTATGCGCCCAACGGCATCGGGCGTCCCATCTGGCCTCCTGATGATTGGGCGACGCAGGCGGGCGCGGTGCAGGGCATCGCGGCTGGCGAGGGCGGACTGTACTTCGGGGCAGGTGGCTACCTCTACAACTACAACGGGCGCGGCTTTCACTGTCTGGCGAAAGAGACGAACGCCGGAGAGTTCGACTACTTGAAGTGGCACGGCGGGCGGCTGTACCTGAAGAAAGACCCAGCGGCCTACTACGACTTCAAGTACCCATCCATGCGGCCCGACATTGTGCTGACCGACGCCACCACCTTTGAGACAGGCTACGCGGTCACGTCGCTGATCGACAACGAAAAGACCAGCATTGACAAGGTGATCCGGCGCTTCCAGTTGCAGGGCTACTTCACGGCAGGCTCGACCACTGCTGAGACTGGCTCGCTGACGTTGGAGTATTACGCCGGCACATCACTGCCTGACAAGTTGGGTGGCGGCGCAACCAGTCTGACGTGGACCAACATCGGTTCGCTTGGTGGCAGTGACGGCGCGTTCTACAAAGACTTCACGCTCGGTACGCCACTGGTCAAGAAGCGCTACTGGTTGCGTGTCACGCTGACGCCTGGCTCGCTGGGCTATCCGGTACTGACTGGCGTGGTAGTCGATGGTCGCTCGCTAATGCCGAGCGTCAAGCGCTTCATCATGCCGCTGCGTATCAGCACCAGAGTCACTGACCGGCAGGGCAACGTCATGTACCCCACGCCTGCCGACGTGAAGGCTGCCTTCGACGCGCTGGAAGCGTTGCGACCCGGCACCTACTACACGCTCAACTACCTTGATGGCCCCAACTCAAAGGTTGACTACACCGTCACCAGCGAGCAGAAGCTGGAACAGGTGGATGGCTACTGGCACGACGCCAGTGTCAGTGGATTGATCCAACTCGTGATGAAGGAACTGCCATGAGCATTCCTTTGCCACGCAAGCCACGCCTGCCGACGCGCACGCATGGTGAGCCGCCTGTCAAGGCAGAAGTCAAACGGGCCGAGCCGGGTGTCGATGAGTTCGGGCTTGATCCTGGCATCTTCGGTCGCTACCCACGCAAGAGCCGGCAGTACTGCGCGCTGGCGCTTGAGTTCCTGAAGATGCCAAAGGACGTGACGCCTTCCTCGCTGGTCTTCGGCGGCGGCACCATCCCCGAGATGGTCATGTTCGGCGGGCTGCTGGCACGCGGCTACGTCTACAACGGCGGGCCACCAAAGGGCTTCGCCTTCCAGCGTGACGTGCTGGGCGGGCGTGCCATCGCAGGCGGTGGCGCGGTGGAAGACATCGTTGTCTATCGGGCAGGGCGCGTGATTGCCGTGCCGGTGCAGTCGGTCTTTCACGGCGTTGACAACCCGTTCGGCGGTGGCCTTTCCAAGATTTACAGCGACCGTGAGCAGCAGGTGCGTGTGCTGTCACGCGGGCGGGTGGATGCCGTGGTGCCTGTCAACGAGCCGGAGCGCGGGTCAGTTCTTGAGAACGGGCCTGACGCAGCGGTCGATCACGAGTTCACACGGATTGAACTTGCTTAGGATGAAGACGATGCCAACGCTGCCGCTGCCAACATGGATCGCACAGCCCCAGCGCCTTGTGCTTGCGTGTGGTCGTGCCGCAGTCAAGGCAGGCATCGCCATGTATCGACCATGCCACGCTCAACACACCCGTCTTGTGCAGTCGGTGATGGATACCAACGGGGAGGATCATCAGGTTCTCTGGCCGGTTGTCATCCTTGACTTCGTTGATGTGATGCACAACTTCGTCTGGCAACAACGTCCTGCCAAGCACCTCTTCCATGACGAGCCGATGCTGCATGACATAGCCACCCGCCTGCGCATGTGGGTGGTTGGGCATATGTACGAGTGCGTATCCGTGGGCGATCTTCCAGCCCTTCGCCCATGCGGGAGACGTGCCAGTTTTGGCAACGCCATAGCACCGCTTGGAGCAGTACTTCGCCCATCCTTTATCAACGTGCTTCTGGGATCGTTGGAAGGACGCGCCACAAACAAGACAGGTACACTGTACGGGCATCGGGACTCATCCTCTCGTTGCCGTGCCGGGGGCGTTCGCAGCGCCGCCCGGTTTTCTATTGCCCGAATTATACCGCTTCGGGAGATGGCGTGATGTGTGCCGACGACCACGAGATTCTGTCGAAGCTGGCGGAACTCGACAAGAAGATTGCGGCGTTGGATGGCGTCTTCGTCACCCGTCACGAGTTCGAGTCCCGCATGGAACGACACGCAACCGAGGTGCTACGCGCAGTGTCCGCCAACATGCAGGCGATGGTCAAGGACGCCATGAAGTCGGGCATGGAGGAGTTGTTTACGACGCTGTTCAACGAGGCGCAGGAGCGACAACGGGCCGAACGCCGAGAGGACTTCAAGCAGATGTTCGGGAACATGCACAAGTCCGTCGTCTGGGTGCAGCCCATTCTCCTGACCTTGCTCGCGGTTCTCAGTCTCTATGCGTTCTGGTTTCGCTGAGATGGCACACGACACACTGACGCTCGTCACTGGGCTATCCGGTTGTACGGCAGGGTCTGCGCTACTGATTGGTGGCTGGGCGCGGCGCTCCATCTCGACGGCAGCAGCACGGGCAATGGCGCTCTGTCTGGGGCTGTGGTTCCTGCGCTACGGCGTCAACCAACTCGATCGGGCAGACGGTCATGTGTCACGGCTCGGGCAGACGCTCAGTGATCCACGCACGCTGGCGCTATCAACCGCAGTGCTGGCGTCGTCAGCATTGCTCTATGCAACGGAGGACAAGACATGAGCCTCACACTCGCTGACGTTCGAGACATCGCCATCATCGTGTTTGTCGTCTTCTACATCGTGAAGAACATTCGATGATTACTGCCGACTTCCCGTTCAAATCAGCGCCGCGCATTACTCGAGACTCGTTCTCGTGGGTGATCCGACGCTATGCCGCTGATGGTCTGGTAGCCGAGCGTGACCCCGGCCAGTACTTCGACGTGATCGTCGCCACCAAAGACGATCAGGGGCGGCACGTCGATCCGCTTTTTATGCTCGCCATGTTCAACCATGAGAGTTCGATGGGGACGAAGGGCGCGGCGGTTACGTCGCACTCATGGGGTAACACGCGTCCGCCGAGTTTTGGAGTGCCGCAACTTGGACAACTCACCCAATACAAAGCAGACGGCAGCGTCAGGGGCTTCCTGTCTACCTATCGAGATTGGTTGGACGGGTGCAAGAGTACGGCTGCTCGACTGGTGGCCCGAGACTGGGTCTATGCCAACCGCGTCTCGATCCGTTCCCTATTTGCGGACCCTTCGGGAGACGTATGGGCACCTGCGGGAGACGACAACGACCCTGAAGGGTACCTCCGAGCTGTCCTCGACTTCATGAACGCGCACGCGGATTCACTAGAAGGCACGCCAATGGTGAACATTCCAAAGCCAGATGTGATTGCCGTGTCAGGCGTCACCAACATGGACGGCTACGCTGGTACGCGCCGCATTGAGGCTATTGTCAACCACATCACTGACGACCGCAATGTGCAGGGCACGCTCTCGTGGTTCAAGAACCCTGCCTCGAAAGCCAGCAGCAACTACCTTATCGACACAGACGGCACGATCTACGAGGTGGTGCCACCGCTGCACGCCGCCTGGACAAACGGCGCAGTCAACGATCCTGACACCAGCCATCCCCTGATTGCCAAGTGGTTGGCCGAGGGCATCAACTTCAACATGAGGACTGTCACCAAAGAGTTCGTTGGCAAGGGCGGCGACACCTTCACCGACGCGCAGATCAACGCCAGCAACCGACTCGACGCATGGCTATCGCAGGTCTTCGGCTTCCCGCTCGACCGCACGCACATGCTCGGGCACTACCAGATTGACAGCGTGAACCGTCCTTACTGCCCAGGCCAATCGGATGCTGTCTGGCAACGACTAGTTGAGGGCGCGCAAAAGGTACTGGCAGCGGGTGGAAGTACCAATCTGCCGGCAAACACTACGCCGAGTACCGATGCTGACGCTGCGACCGGCAAGTACATCGCTACCGAGTTCCAGTCTTACTACGACACCAACGGTGGGCTGGACATCTTCGGGCATCCAGTGTCAGGCGCGTTCAACGAAGACGGACGGCTCGTCCAGTACTTCGAGCGCAATGTCTTTCAACTGTTCCCTGAAAACAAGGGCACCAAGTATGAGGTGCAACTGCGTCTGCTCGGCACTGAGGAACTGCAACGTCGTTACCCTGACGGCGCTCCGGCGTGATGGAGGCGATTGTGTTCTGCGTGCGTCATAACCTGCAAGTTTTCGGGACGGTTGTCAGTCCTAATCTGATTGATGTGGTGGACACATTCCGAACGCAGGAGGGGTCGCCCAAGCATCTGCTCCGCTACGTAGCGGTGTTCAACAACACGTCTACCGTCAGGCAGAGATATGCGGATATATCCCTGTGCGGTCAAGCCCCGAGCGCCTACGTATCTGTTCTTTGTCATGGACGACGTGCACGCCTTGGAGCAGTACTTACCACGGTTTGGGCGCCGCAACGCGCTGGGCTTGATCCTGAACTCGGCTCCGCACTTCTGGCACACACGAAACACTGGTTGCGTGGTGTATTGGTTCGGCACATCAGCCCCCTTCATCAGCGTAATTGTAACACGCCCATACCGAATGGAGCGCCAGCATGAACAACAGCAACCCGCGTAGCGTCACTGAGGACGACCGCGCCCTAGAGACGCCGCCATCTAACAAGGGTGTCTACTTCTCCGACAAGAAACCAATCGTTGCCGGCACCATGCGTGGCGGCGTGCAGGCAGTGGGCCTCGCCATCCTGCTGGTTGTGCTGGACCAGTTCATCGGCGGAACGATTCCCATTCCCGATGCAGTCAAGGTCTACGCGCCGATGCTCTACGCAATCGCTCGCATCATCGAAGCATCTATCGACCAGCGGCAGGTTGTCTGAGATGCCGAAGCGCAGCCAGAAGGGCGAGTGGGCAGCCGTCGTCATGGAGACATGGCATGACGAAGTGTCCCGCGCCTACGGCTTCACGCCGCATTGGGAGGACGAGGGCGAGCATCGCACGATCATGCTGCTTGGCCCTGACTCACCCCAAGAGATGACGCTGCGCTTTCACAAACGCTGGCTCAACGAGTTCTTCGTGCAGTTCCTCGGCGGAGAAATCGTGCTGTGGATGGACCGTATGGGCAAGCACTGGACTGGCGCATACACCACCGACCCTGACGTGATGGGGGCCGCAGAAGGATACAGGAGCTGACCAATGGCTAATGCTGTTTACACCAAGACGAAGCAGAACATCCTTGACCAGGTAGCCGGCCTGGACTTCACCGCCGACACGCTCAAAGTCGATCTGGTGGACACCGCCGACTACACCGTCAACATCTCGACACACGACTTTCACGACGACATTACCGGCGCAGGCATCGAAGAAACCGCTACGCTCGGTTCCAAGACCAGCACCAGCGGCACGTTCGACTCAGCAGACCCGACGTTCAGTGCAGCTGCCGGCGATCCGTGCGAGGCAATCATCCCGTGGGGCGACACGGCTGGCGCGTCCAGCACAGACCCGGTGATTGCCTACTACGACACGTTTTCGTCAGGCATGCCCGTGACCCTCAACGGTGGCGACGTGGTTGTGACCGTCAACGCAAGCGGCTGGCTTTCCCTATAGATTGCAAGGAGGCGATCACATGGCCCGCGACTACAACGCCATCTCTGACGAGAAGTTGCAGAAGATGAGCATGGATGACCTGAACGCGCTGGCGCTGGAACTGCTGGAAGATCGGCCCCGCCGCTTCTGGCGACGACTGCAAGCCGAGCGCACACGTCGCTTCCGTCTGGAAGAACTGCGCCGTGGCAACCTCGCCAAGCAGGTGTCTGGTCTGAGTGACGAGGAACTGGCAGCGCTGCGGCAGGACGTAGCGGTGGAACACATCGACGCTCGCACCAAAGCGCACACACCGGGTACTGTCGAATGAAGTACCGTCGCCGTTTGCTGTTGGTGGTCACCTTGCTCTCCCTCGCGGCCTTTACAGCAGTTGGAGCTACTGGTTCCTGGCACACACCGGGACCATACGAGAACGGCGACAAACCACCCGCATGGGCTGATGCATGGAGCATGGCCCAGTTTCAGCATCCGGTCATCTATGGCGGCGACGAGGCCACCGCAATGGAGTTCGACATGAAGCCCTTTGGCTTCAAGGGCTACTCGTTCACGTCAGGCGGCGTCGCTATTTACTACCGCGTCCATCTGTCCAGTAACCCGATGGACAGGGGCAAGCGCTACCACTCGTACGAGGTCTACGCGAAAGATGCGACCGGCGCAGTGTCGTTCTGGCAGGGTTGGCAAGACTATGGCGATCCGGCGACCACCCGGTTTCTTGGCTGCGACTGGACGACGAAAGACGCGACGTTGCCGCTGCATGGGCAGCCGCACGGCTGGGTTGAGTCTGGTTGCGGCAAGGAGGCATGGTACGCCCGCGCTCAGAACTGGCAGTGGGATGTCACCCTGCTCATCAATGATGCGACCACGGTCCCGACGGCAGGCGAGACGGCTGATACACCACAGTCGCAGTGGGTGTTGACGGGTAAGAAGGGTGTCAAGCGCACGCTCAATGCCTACTGGTACGGCACCGGCTCAACACGCTATCCGACGCGCAACAACCCTGGCCCACGTGGCTGGTTCTGTGCCGACTTCTACGGAACCATCGTCAGTTACGGCTCGTCGCAGTGTGGCGCTGGGCTCTTGCCGCAATACATCGCGCCGACGATGCCGACCGTTGAGGCGATCACCACAATCAACAAGACGTACAGCGCAACGGGCATCCAAATTCCCAACTGACGGGCGGGGCGATGGCGCAGTGGTTTACCGATTTCACGAGTTACAGCACTGGCTCTCAGCCAACAGGTTGGACTGAGCGGTGGGTAACGACGGCTGCTGCGTCAACCGTGGAAAGTTCCGGCGTTCCTTCAGGTGGAGGCACAAAGGCGCTCAAGATGGTGCCGTCAGCAGCATCCCGGTATGCGCTATCGTGGGATGATGTAGGCACAGTTAGCGGGGATGTTGAAATCCTCGTGATGATGCAGTTTGCCCACACGGCTGATGTTGACAACGCCATCCGCTGTTTTGTGCATGGTTCCGGCTCAAGCGCATCCGAGTCAGCCTATGGGGCTGACGGGTTGCTCAGCAGCAATCGCGCTAACCTGACGAAGTACGTCTCAGGGACGGCGACCGGGCTTGCGTCCCCCGTGCTGACGATGGATCGCAACATCTGGTACTGGATGCGGCTCCAGCGCACAGGGACGACGATCCGAAACCGTGTCTGGGCCGATGGCGGCGCTGAACCTGGAACCTGGAATGGTTCAGTCACCGACTCATCATTATCAAGTGGCTGGGTCGGCGTTGGCCTGACGATTGCTGCTGCTGGCGTAACATGGGTTGCGAAAGTCGGCGTCGGCACGGGTGGCGATCCAGCACCAGACGCGCCCTTCACCCAGACCATCGGCATGAACACCATCGCGTCTGGCACCACACTCTACCAACCTGCCGTCACACGCGGCGCTGTCACCGTGGCGATGAACACCATTGCCTCGGGACTGTCAGTCAAGACGCCTGCTATTGCGCCGGGTAGTGTGACCATCGGCATGAACACCATCGCGTCTGGCACCACACTCTATCAGCCAGCGGTGGCAAACGGACTAGCGACCATCGGCATGAATACGATCAGCAGTGGTACGACGCTCTACCAACCTGCCGTTGTGCCGGGTAGCGTCGTGATTACCATGCAGGCCATTGCGTCTGCGTTGGCGCTCTATCAACCTGCTGTCACTCGGGGTTCTGTCTCTATCGGCATGAACACCATCGCGTCTGCGCTGGCACTCTACCAACCGTCCGTCACGCCGGGTAGTGTGACCATCGGTATGAACACCATCGCGTCAGGCTCCGCACTCTATCAGCCGAGCGTGACGGTGGGTAGCGTGACCGTCGCTATGCTAGCGATCCCGAGCGGGCTGAACGTCCGCACGCCTGCCATTCTGCCGGGCGCAGTGACGGTGGCGATGAATGCGATTGCCTCCGGCCTGACACTCTATGAGTTAGCCGTGGCGGTGCATGAGCATGTGATTACGCAGTACCCCAACGGGCTGCGTGACGTGGGTGTGGCGTGTCTGCTGGTGGACGTGAGCGCATGGCGTGGCCTGCTCGACCAGCATGTCAGTCGTGGACTCCTGAATGACAGTGACGAGCGCGCTGTGCGTGACGCCGGCGCAACACGAAAGGTGCGTGCCTGGTGAGCGCTTATCCAGAAGCCCCCGACTTCGAGCGTGTGCAGGGCGAGACAGACCCGATTGACCTACAAGTCCTGATCGACGGTGCGCCGCAGGACATTACTGGTTCCAGTTGGAAGTGGTACATGGCAGAGGAAAGTTCGTGGCTGGGAGCGGACTACGACCCGCTTGGCAGTCAGTATCGTTCGCCGGTGCTGCGTGATCCTGTCACGACCAACAAGGTGAATGGCGCGTCGATGACCATCGAGTCGGCCAGCACCGGGAAGATACGCTGGACACCGACCACGGATGACACTGACACGCCAGTCACCTACCGCTATCAGGTCAAGGGTGTGCTATCGGACGGCACGATTGTGAAGCTGCCACGCACGGTGGACGATCCTGACGCCAAAGGTGGACGACTGGTCATTCACCCAAGTCTGGCGTAGGCGTCACGCAGCATCTTGTATTGCAAGAAACGATCAACGTAGTACGGCACGTAGCCGTCTTGCTGCAAATCGAAGTTGTCTACTTCGTCTCGAATATGAAAGTCGCCAATCGTCACCCTGACTTCAGTACGTCCCTGATGCGGTAATGAGTCAGGCAGTCTCTGTGCGTAGTAATCACGGCGCGGCCCGACTTCGACCTTAGCTTCTGGCAGGCGCTTCACAAGTTCACCTGCGAGCCGAGCCTTCGCTTGTTCGAGTTCTTTGATGACCTGAATCACCTACCAGCCTTTCGAGTAGGGGTCTATATAGACACGATCTTCGGGCAGCCATTCCCAATCAGGAATCCACTTGTGGTTGCGCTGCCCGAGTTCGCGCCCTCGGATGGGCACAAGGCGTGATGGGAACTCGACCAGCACATCGCCGCAGTTGGTGGCCTTGACGATGCCGGGCAGAGTCAGGCGCTGGTCGCCACGCATAATATCTGCGATGACCTCATCGCCCTTCTGAAGCCTGGTCATGACTGCAATCATCACCGCCCGCTCCTCTCGATCCGCACGCCAGCGGCACGCCAGTCCGCGCTCATGGCTGCTGCCACTTCTGGCACGAGAACGGCTCTGGTTCGCTGGCCACGCCAGCACAGTTGCCGCACCACAGGAACATCGTCGGGCAGTAGTGCAGACCGTCCTCCCCGATGTGGTGCATCACTTCGAGCGCGTGTCCTGGTATCGAGCAGGGCGCATCTGACGACACCATAACCGTGACGCCGCGCCACACCGCTTCTGACACGTACGTCGTCGTGTTTGACTGCGCTCCCACGCTCACCGTCTCCGACATTTGCTGCCCCCGTTCCATGCCTCGTGCAGTCGCGGCCAGAGGATGCCTGCGCTGATGCCCAGCACGCCGCACACGATGGCCGTTGCCAGCAGCGGGAGCATGATCGTGCCGTCAGTCGTGCGGCTCATGGCGTGGCCTCGTGTGTGTTCTGCGCTGCGCGTTCCTGCCATTCCATCGCGGCCCACCGCCATACGTCTCGATCTGTCTTGAGATCAGCGATTTCGGAGCGCGCCGCACGCAGGTCTGCAATCAGCGCCAACACCGAACCACCCTTGCCGTGGATCATCACCTCGCGTGCGCGGCGTTCAAGCATGTCGAGTGTTGCGTCATCAAGCCGCTGGATCGCCGCCCGTGCCACGTCCTGCGCGTCGTCTGGCGTGCAGGCGGTCATGTATGCACCTGCACAAGGCTGTGGTCGTAGGTCGCCATGTGTGCATCCCAGCGCTTATGTTGACGGTTCACGTACGCCTGCGCCTCATCACCGCCTTTGCCCTCTAGTGTCTCGTTGATACGTTCGGCAATCTCAATGCACTTCAGACAGGCCACCTTGCCGCAACATGGCAGCATGGCGATGTACGGATTCCAGCGCTTCTCCTGCTGCAGATCGCTCACGTCGTCTCCTTCGGTGCGCGCTGCGTGGCGTCCGTGCCAGTCGGTGCGGTCGCGTCGGCGGTGGCGCTCAGGGCGGCGGCATGGAGCGCCCCAATAGCGTTCTGCCACGCAACCCATGCCGCGTTCTTCTCGTCGCGGGGGCGACGAGAGCGTGGTTGGGTGACCTCTTCGTAGATAGCGGTCTGATGGGCGAACTCTCGCGCCGCCGCCAGCACAGCGCGCCCTGCTATGGCCTCGCGTCCGGCGTCCAGCGCCAGTGTCAAATCGTCCTTCGGCACGTACGGCACATACCAACCTTCGGCGCTTGACCGCTGCATGAATCCTTGCAGTCGCTCAATCGCCTCCAGCGTCAACTCCGAGCCCTGCGGCTCACTGACCATCGGCGGCTCCTGTCGGCTGGCTGAGGGCGGCGTCCAGCAACCTGTTGAATCGCGTGTCGTATTCGTCCAGCATGTCTTCTTGCTCAGCAGTCAGGTGCCCCTCGATTCTGGCAGGCAGGCGACGATCTACCTCTAGTTTGATCGCTTGATACTCCCGCGCCGCATCCACCAGCGGCTGCACGGCGGCGAGGTGCTGGCGCAGGGCACGCAACTCAGCGACCAGCGGCGGAACGTCGTGCTCGTACATCTCCTGCCACTCGCCGCCGCCATACCAGCCGGTAAGCGTGTGCCGTGTCGCGCACGTTTCCATCCGTCGCAGCACTGCATCCGTCAGCATCGTCGTCTCGGTCACGTCGGGCGCGTGGGTCGTCATGCTGTCTCCTGCTCCTCAACGCCGATCACGTCAATGCAGCACATCAGATACTTCTCGCGGTAACTGTCGCGCTCTTGCTTGAGCCGGTCACGTTCACGAATGAGCCGACGCACCGCAGCGGTCATGTCGCCCACCTGATCGTTGCTCAGATGCACGGTGACATACGTTTCGTACAGCGTGTCGAGCCATTCCTGGAGTTCTTCGGCGGTCAGTTGCTGTGCCTGGTTCACTGTCATCTCAGTCCCCCTTTGTCTCGAATACGATCACGACGCGCTGCTCATGCCGGTGCTGCACGCGAATGATGGTTGGCACTGCCGTGACGATGTGCCGGTCGTTGGCAACCAAGCCAACGTCCTCCGCCGCGTCACGCACGGCTGCTACACGCTGCGCTACGTTGTCGTCGTCGGGCAACGGCGCGATGGCGTACCAGGTGGTGTGCATCACCAGCGCCGGATAGCGCGGCTCCTCGCCCAACAGGGTGTTGCGCAACTGCATCGCGGCGTCGTGCTTCAGGTCGCGGAAGGCATCGGCCCGCGCCGACTTGTAGAAGCGCTTGCCGCTGGGGTGCAGCACGTTGATGGCGCGATCCCTGCCGTTCTTGGAGAGCAGTGCTGCCGGCAGATACGGCAGCGTCACGATCGCCACGACGCGGGCGGCGCTCGGCGCAGCGGTCATGGCTGCTCCTCAACACGTAGGTCGGCAACCGGCAGCGCGATGACGGTCCACGTCGAACTCATCCTGACGCTGACCTTGCCGTCGTGGTATGTGGGTTTCGGATGAATCGTGCCAGTCATCTGGTAGTACGGGCTGCGTTCGTTGATGACGCGCACCAGTTGATCCTTCACGAACGACTGACCAGTAGCCTGCGCGCTCATGCTGCTGCCCTCCGTTGCTGCATCAACTCGACCGTCTTCTGCTGCGTCGCCTGTGTAACCAACTCCGAGAAGGGGCGCATCCAGCCAGCCCGCATGGTCAGCCGTTCGCCGTAACCCCAGTCTTCGATCTGCACTTTGTCCCCTTTGCCTGCCAGCGCATCACGTGACCACATGCGGAACAACTGGCCCAGCACTGCGCCGACAATCCAGTAGCCACGGCCTTCTTCGACGCCGATTGCTTTCCAGACCAACACGCCGTAGTCAGCCTTGAACTCGTCGGGGTTGATACTGTCAAGTGAGAAGCTGTAACCAGGGGTTTCGTAGCGGTCAGTCGAGCGCCGGTACTTCACGTCGATGGTTCCAAGACAACTCTCCACGTCCCATCCTCGTTTGTTGCCCTGACGCAGCACACGCGTATCGAAGTCGGCCCCGAGCGCACGAGCAACGCAGTACTCAGCGCCAATGCCAAGCCTGTGAGTAGCAGCGTTGCTTGCTTTCGGGTCATAGTTCTTGCCAATCGACTGCATGAACTGACGCTTCTGTGCGTTGCGACGGTCGGCCAGCCGGTCGAGCATGGCGCATTCCTCGTCGGTCAGGATGGTGATGATGGCGGTCACAGCGGACGGTCCCCGGTGCGGATGATTGCGAGATAGCCGTGTTCATACTCGTGAGCGTCGTCCCAGCCGTGCTCCTCAAGCTTCTTGGCGAATACCGGGTCCATCTCAGCCATGACATCCATCGGCGGCAACTCACCAGCTCGCTGCACAGAAACCACTTCATCGCCATTACGTGCCGCTCGGTAGCGCAGCGCTTGTTCGACGGCATCGAGTGGGTAGTCCTTCGGTGCCCAGATCGTGAATGCATGAACGCCGTCTTTGCACAGCATGTTGCACTGGTGCATCCAAGATGATGGTTTCACCGCCCCACCAACTCTCGTGCTGCCACATGGCCTGCTGACTTCCAGCCCGGCACGGCGCGTGGTCGTTCGTCCACGTCAGGGTCTAAGCCCCGGAGTTCCCGGCTCTTGCGATAGAGCAGTTCCATGTCGATCTTGCCGGTGAGTGGATTGCGCAGCGCTTCAAGCCAGTCAGGGAACGTGCCCGAGCAGGTGATCTGCCAGTTGGCAATGCGCTCCTGTGCTGACTGACGCTCGACTGCCTCGGCCCGCTGTCGGCGCTCGGCTGCACACAGGCGCGTCACATCACGGATGCGGGCAACGGTGGGGAACCAGTCGTCCTCGATCATGATGCGGTCGCAGGCTTCGATGAAGTCGCCCTCGTCCGGGTTTACCTCAAGCAGCAGCCGGTAGTACAAGCGATACCTACCCTGCTCCTCCGGGTCCGACCCGTCGCGCTGCGGCAGGTAACTGAGCGTGGTCCACTTGTCGCGGAAGACCGTTTCGTTCAGCACGGCGCGCCTCGTATTCTGCGGTGATGTCTGACAGGTCAGTGGTGAAGGCAGCCTTGATGCGTGGGTTGCGGATGTCGCTGATCTTGGGCGGCGCTGCTCTGGTCGGCGTGCCAGTGGTGCTGATAAAGCGCGCCATGTGATCCTCGACCTTGAACCAGTCGATGCCCTTACGCAGTTGCCACTCGTCGCTGGCCAGCCAGCCGAGGCAGCCGAGGATGTTGGCTTCGGTGTGGCCCTTTGCCAGCATGCGGCGCACAACTTCGAGTTGTTTCGGCAGGTCGCCCCCGTAACTCTTGGCCTCGATGCCCAGTACCTGACAGCCCTGATCGAGAACCTCGTACGGCGTCGGCAATTTCTCCAGCGCCACCATCCGCGCCGTTCCGTGAGGAACGGAATCTCTTACTGATGGTTCATCTGGTGTTTCACTGATGGTTCGGGTGAACTGGGGTTCATCCTTTGTTGTCGCAGATTGCGTGCTATGGGTGTCGGACTTTGCATCCTTCGCCTGTGACTGCGATACAAAGGGTGCAAGGTTTTCACCCTTATCTAGGTGCAGTTGATAGCGAGCTACCTTGCCTCTGCCACCTTCTGCATTAGCCACGGCTTCAATCAGTCCGGCTGCGCGCAGATCACGCATGATGTTCTGCACCTGCCGCACGACGTAGCCCGTCTTCCAGGCAACCCGTTCGACTGACGGGTAAACGTTTCCACCGTCGTCATCTGCGTGGTCGGCCAATGCAAGCAGCACGATCTTGTGGTTCGGTGCGAGGTCGAGCTTCCACACCTTCGACATTTGCTCGACGCTCATGCGCGGCTGCCCTTCTTGGAGTTGCAGCGACGACAAAGCGTTCTCAGGTTGTCGAAAGTGGCTGGCCCGCCTTTGGATTCAGGCTGAATGTGGTCGAGCGTCAGGTCGTGCCAGTCACCGCATTCGATGCAGCGGTAGGCGTCACGCTCAAAGACTTCTCGACGTAACACGAAGTCGATTTCAATCTTGCGTGCCGCTGACCTGTGCGCCCGGAGTGGAGCGATACGTGCGAGGTATTCCCGCACGTACTCCTCACCACCATGCGGCCAACGCTCTTCGGCTTTTGCCAGTGCGCGCTCAACGAGGCTGTACACCTCATGTTCTAGTGCTGTGTCGCGGCGCTTCTGGTATTCGATAGCGCGGGCGAGGTCATCATCTGAGTACATACATACCTCTGTGTGTCAGGGGCAGCGCGCTCGCCTCGCACCGCCCCATCGTGTGTGTCGTGGTGCTAGCCGATGCCAGCCTGCAACTTGGCCTGCTCTGCCTTGAGCATGTCGATCACTTTGCTGGCCTGCGCCTTCGTGAGTTGGGACATGGACGTGATGCCCGTCTCGCTGTAGACCCACTCCTTGACTTCCTGCGGGTCGAGCTGCCACAACTTGCCGGCAACAGCGATGATGAACCCGACCTGTTTCTCAGTGGCTGCCTGCTCGCCGTTGCCGTTCTCGTAACGGTTGGCGTTCGACGCAGCGCGCAGTTCCTGCTCGGTGTTGCTGCCGTTGTAGGCTGGGCGCTGTGGCTGGTACTGCTGGCGTGGCTGCTCAATCTCCCCGCTCTCGTAGTCGGGGCCGTAGAATTCAAGGCCAACGCCGAACAGGGTGGCTGCCTTCTTCAGGCCATCGGTGATTGCGCCCTTCACCATGTCCTCGCCGCCCCGCTCGTGCGCCACCTGGACGCCGATGTGCTGCCGTGTGCCGAGGCCTGGAATGGTGAGCGCGACGGTGGCAATGACCAGCGTGTCGCTGCCGCCCTTGCTGTTGGGAATGGGCTTCATGTCAAGGCTGGTAACAGCCACGTCGAACTGGTTGCCGGTCGCCTCGATCAGGCGATGGATAACCACGTGGCCTTGAACATATGAGAACCAGCGCCCGCCCTGCTCCCGTTGTTTGATTGCTGTCTCAGGGAACGGTCGCATCAGAACATCGGTGATTGTTGACTCGCCTTGTTGCATCTCAGTTGCCTCTCGTTGTCGTTCCATGCCCGGCCAAGCCTCTGCGTTCCACGCCTTGCCTTGCCGATACCCAGCCGCGCCTTGCAGAACCTATCCGTACCCATCCGGGGCCAGCCACGCCTCACCCGGCCAAGCCGCGCCTAGTCAATCCTCGCCACGCCGTGCCGCGCCCCGCAGCACCAATCCACGCCTCACCGCTGCTGACCCAGCCTCGCCGGACCTCGCCCGACCAATCCGCGAACGGCTCCCGACGAAGCAACCAAGCCTCGTCGGGATTCCTCATCAGGACTTGCCTTGCCTGGCCTAGCCCGTCCGAGCCAGAACTCTGCCCGCCTCGCCGCGCCAGTCCTTGCCACGCCATGACGGACCCATCCCTTCCACGCCATTGCTAGCCTCTGCCAGCCTCGCCGTAGCAGGCCGAACCTAACCTCGGCTACTGGACGGAGAAGTTCGAGACTTGAAACCGTCCGAATGTCGGACGGAAATCGCCAACCCCGATCAACCTGCCCGCGTCGTTCAGCACAGACAGCAGGTTGCCGGGCGTGATGTACTCAGGAAGAAGGACTTGGATATCAACGGTGGCTGACCAGCCGGACTTGAACGCTGGCCGTTCACGAGTGACACCGTTGCGCTGCACCATCACGCGGCGACGGTCGAGGTAGTCCCACTCTTTGCTGCCGAGCGATGCCAGTTCAGTGAGCGGGACGACGCCTGCCTTGTACATGTCCATCGCGCTCTTGCGTGGGGAGCGTGGGTCTTGCCGGTAGCGTGCGCCGTTGACGATAGCCATGCGCAGGTACTCACCAGGCAGGCAGATGAACCCGTCCTCGTCACGGTAGACATAGGACACCACGTTGTCAGACTTCTTGGCAGCCGAGCCTTTGGCAGCAGCGCCCTTCTCAGCAACAGCCTCGTTGTTCCAGCCGTGGAACAGCAGCGCTGCCGTGCCAGTGATGGTGACGCTTGCGGTGTAGGGCATGCCGGCTACAATGTCCGGCTCGCCTGCGTTACTGACTGGGGCCAACGTCTCAAGGTCTGTTGTCCCATTGGATGCGATCGTAACCACGTCGAACGTGTCCTCTCCGTAAGCCATGACATAACCAACGATCATCGGACGATGCTGTAACTGAACGCAGCCACCGCTAGCCCAACGATGACGACGAGTTCCAGAGCGCAACACAAAAAGATGATGTGAACATCGGGCGGCGCTTCCGCCTTGATGCGCTTCACTTGGCAGGCCAGCGGCGGTTGAGGTGGATGGCCTTGACGTGGAAGTGGATGGCCTGCTCGGGGTCGTGGCTGCAATCACGCACGTCCCGCAGCAGATCGCGCACGGTGTAGAACTGGTCACGGCGCATGATGTAGTCGTACAGTGACTCGCCGTCGTGCCGTGCTAAGGGCATCGTCTCTGAGCGCAGCGGTGGACTGAGCAGTATCCGTTCGTCAACCAGCATCTACCCTCCTGCGTGGACGTAGGCGAGGCAGACGAGGAAGGCGACGGCATTGGCAAGCACCAACGCCGCCGCGAACTCCCACGCCAGCCGCTCAGCGGACTTCTTCATCGGGTTCGTTATCGTTGCCTTTCAGCAGATGTCCGAACAGCTCATCAACTGTGGATTCGTAGAACTTGGCGAGCGTCAGTGCGGACACCAGCCCCGGCAGGCGGTGGCCAGTCTCGAAGTTAGATAGCCGTTGCATCCGCCAGCGAAGCGCCTCACATACATCAAACTGGGACAGTCCGAACTGCTTTCGCGCCCGCACCAACTTCTCGTTCCGGCCAAACCTCCCCGACTCGGACCCAAGAAGCGGGCTGCGCTCAGAGGCGTACTGGCTAGCCGTCTTCACTTCGCCTCCCGTCGCCGCATGTCCACGCCGGCATGCCAGCAGGCAGGGCAGAGGATGCGGCTGCGTGGTGAGATGTGCGCCTCGGTCACGTTGACGAGGCGGCGGCATGGCCCTTCGCACAACACGAACATCGGCGCGTCGTTGTGGTCAGGCTCGTTGTCTGGTCGGTGCTGTCGCCATGCGGGGTCGACCAGATGCACGCTCATGCTGACACCACGTCAGCCAGGAACTGCTCGATGCCGCTGGCCTGTGCTGCTACTTCGCAGTAGGCCGAGCAGTAGGTGTCAAGCAGTAGCAACTCACCGATCTGCGAGAGGGCGTTGGGTTGCAGCAGGTCGGTGTGACCAACAACGACGGCGGCATTGCAGTGTGAGCAGTGGCCGGTGATCGTTGCTGCTTGAAGCGGGTTCGTGCCATCCATGCTGGCGTTGTCGTCGGCCTCGCTGTACTTCCAGAAGTTCCATGTGGTGGCGATGTCTACGCCTGCGCTGAGCCCGAAGACGATGTACTCGTTGGGGCTGCCCCACTTCCAGCCGAGGTCGAAGTCGGTGTTCGTGACGCCCATGTCAATCAGTGCAGTGCGAAACTGCTGCTGTGCGAAACCACAGAAGCGTGCGCGCCGTTGCTGGTCTGCCATGTCACGCTCTGCCTTGACTGCCAGTGCTGCGTCAATGGCCCGTTGTCTGAAGTCGCCCATCGTGGTAATCTCCTTCTTGGTACGAAGCCGGTAGCTCTGAACCGTCTGGCCCGCACAGGTCAGGCGGTTTGCTTTATCCGTCGTTGAATCCAGCGGCTATCAAGGGCGCGCTTGCCACGGTTGGCGACAGCCAGCAGCAGCATGCGGTCCTCATCCATGTTCTCGACCAGTGGTTGCAGTTGCTCGATGCTCGCCAGTGCATTGGCGTAGTCGCCACGCTCGACAGCGATGCGCGCATCCAGCAGCATGTCGCACATCTCCTTGCTGGTCGGGGTCGGGGTTCCCATTCGGTCCACCTCCAATCCATCCCCTGATGTGCGAGCGTGTGACTGCTCAACATTGGTGTTCTTCCCCGATGCTGTCAGTGCGCTCGCCTCACACTGACAGCGGGTCGTGGAGAAGGAGGACGGGAGTGTCATGGGGTTGGTTTGCTCGTGGGGATATCACTCGAAGTGCTGGACTTGGACAAATAAAGATCGGCTGCCATGCGCAGGATGTGTGAGATAGACGTGCGCTGGATCAGCGCCTCTCGCCGCAGTAGATGTAGTTGGTCGGGGTCAATGTTCACCCGCACATCTACCTTGTGGGTTGCTGGGTCAGTCTTCGGTCGCCCCACCTTGTCCCCCTATCAGTCAATCACTACGAGGATATCCTAACACGCATATCCTCGCCCGTCAATACCCTTTGTGTGATATCCGTGCTAGCGTAGAAAGCATGTCCAAGGTGGTTGCTGCCTGTGATGTAGGGCGGGGTACTGTGACTCAGGTGGGGAGGCTGTTGCGTGACCGGCGCATGTCGCTGGGGTTGACGCAAGAGCAGGTCGAGGAACTATCAGGCGTGCCGCAGAACACGCAGTCCAAGATCGAGGCTGGACTGACGCTGCATCCACGCATGGAAACGCTGCTGCGTCTGGGCGCAGTGCTTGACCTCAGTACCAATGACTTCTATCGGGCAATGGGTTGGGTTGTTGAGGAAGTTACGACAGGTGAGGAGGTGTCGTTACCGGACTATGGGCCAGTCCCTGCCGATAGTGTGCGGTGGGTTGCGATGCAAGACAGGGGTGAGACGGTGGAGGTTCCCAAGTCGTGGATCTCTGCGGCTCGCTCTCCGCTGTTCGTGGTGCATGCCTCGGGCAACTGCCTGGCGCAGCGTGGCATCCACGATGGCGATGTTGTGGTCCTTGAATCTCGTGACGATGAGCGTCCGGTGTCGAGCGGAGCCATTGTCCTTGCTCGCGTGGGGTCTGAGTACAGCTTGAAGGTGCTGGAAAGGATCGGCCTGCGGATTCAGTTGTGTGATGGCAACGGCCATGTTGTCTACGCACTGCAAGAGGACGACGACGTTCACATCCTCGGCACGTACTACATGCGGTTTAGTGCGCCGGTAGCTGAGGAGTAGGGGGCAGAACAACGCCCCGCTGGGGCCAGCAGGGCGCTGCGCAAAATGTGTAGTGGTGAATGCTTCGAGTCTAGCATTGACTGTCAGTCACGGATAGGGACAAACGGGCAGGGTGGATAGTACTTCTGGGCTAGTATGTGGGGTGTGTGGGACAGGGCATGGTGAGTGGGACAACGTGTGTCTGGTGTGTGGCGCTGCGGTGAGTGAGCGTGTGGTTGTGCTGGGTCGGCTGACGCAGGCACAACAGCGCACGGCAGCGCCACGCGTGGAGTACGTGCGGCCCGAGCGCCGACAGACAGGACGCTGGATATTCTGGGGTGTGCGAGTGGCAGCACGGCTAGCTGGTCAGTGATGAGCGTGTGATTGGACAGCCAGTCACAGGTCAGGCAGTGGGGAGTGGGTGCGAACGTACGTGGAGGGAGGGAGCAATCGGCTAGTCAGGACTTGGAAGGCAGACACTCTACCAACTGAGTTACTCCCGCGAGAAGGTTGGTCGGGGTGAGAGGATTTGAACCTCCGACCTCAGCGTCCCAAACGTGGAGAGAGGGCCGGGACTGTCGCAATCCACCCTCTCTCGCAGCCGGGCTGCTAACCACGAGCAGTATAGCATCAGCAGGAGCAGGGATGAGCGATAACCTGGACATGATTCTGTCGGTCTGGCGTTGGTCGTTGCAGGCGGAGGGCAAGTCGGAACGCACGATCATCACCTACACCGAGGCGGGCAAGATGTTCGGGCGCTGGATGCAGCGCAATGCTGTGCCTGACATACAGGTGGTGACGGCCACACACATACGGGTGTTCTTGAGTGAGCAGCTCGAGCAGCACAAGCCAGCCACGGCACACAACCGATACCGCGGGCTGCGGCAGTTCTTTGCCTGGCTGGTGCGTGAGGGGGAGTTGAGTGCTGACCCAATGGCGGGCATCCGGCCACCGCATCTGAACGACGAGCCACCGGCAGTGCTGAGTGATGCGGCCATCAGTGCGTTGCTCAAGGCGTGCGCCGGCACTGGCTTCAGTGAGCGGCGGGACATGGCAATCATCCGCTTGTTGATGGACACGGGCATGCGGTTGGGTGAGTGTGCTGGGTTGACGGTCGAGGAAGTGAACCTGCCGGGGCGGGTGGCGTATGTGCTGGGCAAGGGCAGGCGGCGGCGCTCGTGTCCGTATGGATCCAAGACAGCGCTGGCGATTGCGCGCTATCTCAAGGCGCGGGCTGGGCATGGGCGGGCTGATGATGCGGCGTTGTGGCTGGGGCATCGGGGCAGGATGACGAGCAGCGGTGTGTATCAGGTGGTGAAGGCGAGGGCAGACGCAGCAGGGGTGGAGATGCATCCCCATCTGCTGCGTCACACGGCGGCGCATGTGTTCTTGAAGGCGGGTGGGCAAGAGGGTGATCTGATGCGGCTCATGGGCTGGCGTTCACGGACGATGGTCGGGCGGTATGGTGCGTCGATGGCAGACGAGCGGGCTATTGATTCAGCTCGGCGGCTGGCGCTCGGTGATCGGGTCTAGCGCCAGCGCAACCGACACAGTAGACGACCGAGCCATGAGTTGTGCTGGCTGAAACAGATGGCGAGCAGATACCAGTCGTCCTTACTGGCGTTGGGTCTGCATCGTTGTGCTGCTGCGTAGTTCTCCTTGAACAGGTCGGACACGTCGCGTGATCTGGTTGTCATTCTTCTGCCTCCGATACCTAGCAGTACTACCTACCCAAATGGGTAGGTAGGTACCTACCCGAACGTAGAGTATGGCGAGCCTTGACGGTGTACGTACAGGACGGTTCAATTACTTTCACCGCCGACGACCCCCTCCCCGAGACAGAGAATCACACTCAACCCCTCCCCCAACGCCCGCCTCCGACAACCCAGCCCCTCGACAGGGTGGCTGCGCTGCGGCGCTAGGCTGGTCGGCCCGAGTCATCATCCCGCGTTGGCATCCTGCCGTCGTTCTTCCACGAGACACGGTTGCGCAGGTATTCGTCAACGTCCTCGGGTGTGGTGATCCAGTCACGTCCGATCTTGGTCGCGGTGAGGCTGCCACGTTGGGCGGCTTGACGCAGGGCAATGTGGGTGAGGCCAGAGCGTCGAGCGGCCTCGGCTAAGGTGATGGGCTGACGCTCTGGCATGGTGGCTAGGCCTTTCTGCACTTCGTGAAGTCGTCGTTGGTGATGTGTAGCACGTCCCACTTATCGCTGTAGCCTGACGACGGTTGCATGCTGATGTACTCGCCAGACTTCACAACGTCGATCAGTTTGCTGGTGTCTGCGTATTCTTCCTCGGTCACGTTCATTTCGTAGATGCCGGACACCTTGATTGTGTGGGTCAGGTGTACTCGCACGATCATCGGGTGATCCTTTCAGAACAGGCGTGTTTGGCGCTGCACAATAGCAGACGTTGGCAAGTCGTCGAGTCCGGGCAGGATGAGTAGGCCGGCGGCTTGCTTGCGTTGGCGTTCGATCTCGGCGCGGCACTCGGCCATGCTGGTTAGGTTGGAGATGCGGCGCACAAGTTGGCCGTGTTCGTAGATGTCGAGAGAGTAGATCGAGTGGCCGTGATTGGTGATCGTCGTGCGCATCGTGTCTAGCGTCCCTTCATGCTGGCGATAGCGTGGCCGACGAGTTCCCAGAAGGCGGCGTTTTTGTGTTGCGTTCTGCAAGGACTGTGATAAGCGCGTTTGCCAACGTATTGACTGGGCAGGGCCATGGCTTTCGACACTCGACACAGAATCCATCGTCCGCGTACAGATCGTTGATCGTGTGTGGCTCCGCAATGGCCTGCACTTCATCGATCGTAAGTGTTGGTTTGTCGTTCATCGTGCGCTCCGATACATAGCGAGTGCGTGGAAGATCTCACCCTGCATCCACGCGCTGTAGTGGCGCAGGTAGTGCGGGTCTTTGGTGGTGACGATGAACAGGAAGATGTGGTGCAGTAGCGCGGTGAACAGGTGGTACATCAGCGGCCTGCCTCTGCCAGATCAGGAGCGAAGAATTCGGTATGCCAGTAGTTGATGCTTTCCAGCACAGTGGGATCCGAAGCTTGGAATTCACGTGACTTGAAGTCGCGGCCGCACTGACCCTATAGTGAGTCGTATTAATTTAAATCATACCAACATGGTCAAATAAAACGAAAGGCTCAGTCGAAAGACTGGGCCTTTCGTTTTAATCTGATCGGCACGTAAGAGGTTCCAACTTTCACCATAATGAAATAAGATCACTACCGGGCGTATTTTTTGAGTTATCGAGATTTTCAGGAGCTAAGGAAGCTAAAATGGAGAAAAAAATCACTGGATATACCACCGTTGATATATCCCAATGGCATCGTAAAGAACATTTTGAGGCATTTCAGTCAGTTGCTCAATGTACCTATAACCAGACCGTTCAGCTGGATATTACGGCCTTTTTAAAGACCGTAAAGAAAAATAAGCACAAGTTTTATCCGGCCTTTATTCACATTCTTGCCCGCCTGATGAATGCTCATCCGGAATTTCGTATGGCAATGAAAGACGGTGAGCTGGTGATATGGGATAGTGTTCACCCTTGTTACACCGTTTTCCATGAGCAAACTGAAACGTTTTCATCGCTCTGGAGTGAATACCACGACGATTTCCGGCAGTTTCTACACATATATTCGCAAGATGTGGCGTGTTACGGTGAAAACCTGGCCTATTTCCCTAAAGGGTTTATTGAGAATATGTTTTTCGTCTCAGCCAATCCCTGGGTGAGTTTCACCAGTTTTGATTTAAACGTGGCCAATATGGACAACTTCTTCGCCCCCGTTTTCACCATGGGCAAATATTATACGCAAGGCGACAAGGTGCTGATGCCGCTGGCGATTCAGGTTCATCATGCCGTTTGTGATGGCTTCCATGTCGGCAGAATGCTTAATGAATTACAACAGTACTGCGATGAGTGGCAGGGCGGGGCGTAACCTAGGTGACAGAAGTTAAAAGCCTCCGGTCGGAGGCTTTTGACTTTCTGCTAGATCGGCCGCATCGAATATAACTTCGTATAATGTATGCTATACGAAGTTATTAGCGATGAGCTCGGACTTCCATTGTTCATTCCACGGACAAAAACAGAGAAAGGAAACGACAGAGGCCAAAAAGCTCGCTTTCAGCACCTGTCGTTTCCTTTCTTTTCAGAGGGTATTTTAAATAAAAACATTAAGTTATGACGAAGAAGAACGGAAACGCCTTAAACCGGAAAATTTTCATAAATAGCGAAAACCCGCGAGGTCGCCGCCCCGTAACCTGTCGGATCACCGGAAAGGACCCGTAAAGTGATAATGATTATCATCTACATATCACAACGTGCGTGGAGGCCATCAAACCACGTCAAATAATCAATTATGACGCAGGTATCGTATTAATTGATCTGCATCAACTTAACGTAAAAGCAACTTCAGACAATACAAATCAGCGACACTGAATACGGGGCAACCTCATGTCCGAGCTCGCGAGCTCGTCGACAGCGACACACTTGCATCGGATGCAGCCCGGTTAACGTGCCGGCACGGCCTGGGTAACCAGGTATTTTGTCCACATAACCGTGCGCAAAATGTTGTGGATAAGCAGGACACAGCAGCAATCCACAGCAGGCATACAACCGCACACCGAGGTTACTCCGTTCTACAGGTTACGACGAATGTCAATACTTGCCCTTGACAGGCATTGATGGAATCGTAGTCTCACGCTGATAGTCTGATCGACAATACAAGTGGGACCGTGGTCCCAGACCGATAATCAGACCGACAACACGAGTGGGATCGTGGTCCCAGACTAATAATCAGACCGACGATACGAGTGGGACCGTGGTCCCAGACTAATAATCAGACCGACGATACGAGTGGGACCGTGGTCCCAGACTAATAATCAGACCGACGATACGAGTGGGACCGTGGTCCCAGACTAATAATCAGACCGACGATACGAGTGGGACCGTGGTCCCAGACTAATAATCAGACCGACGATACGAGTGGGACCGTGGTCCCAGACTAATAATCAGACCGACGATACGAGTGGGACCGTGGTCCCAG